>JAEEGL013265533.1_pt1 | contig 20768 bp, 11 predicted proteins | sample 9134231 | NCBI WGS metagenome assembly JAEEGL01 (sample SAMN16246548, study PRJNA631951) | gut metagenome | biome: gut microbiome; feature: rumen; material: fiber-attached | host: Bos | place: Iran: Karaj | collected 2018-10
ACAAGGAGTACCTCATGTCCAGCTTCTATTATCTTTTCAAGAGCAGCCCTGGCAAAATCCGGGGTACCCATAAAAACTATCTTCATTTATATATTGCCTTTCAGATTATTATTCTTCTTCCTCTTCTGCGTCAGCCATAAGCTCCTCGTTGTCCACAAGGTCGCCTTCAACCTTCTCAACATACATGTGGCCATTGAGGTGGTCATTCTCATGAAGGATTGCTCGCGCCATAAGTTCCTCGCCTTCAACGATAAATTCATTGCCGTCAAGGTCCATTGCCTTGGCCTTTACATAATTAGGTCTTGTTACAATTCCTGACTTGCCTGGAACTGAAAGACATCCCTCATAACCAGTCTGTTCGCCGCTTGTTTCAAGTATCTCAGGATTGATGAATACCATAGGATCTTCACCAGTGCAGTCAATTACAAATATTCTCTTTAAAATCCCAACCTGTGGAGCAGCAAGGCCTACGCCGTTTGCCTCATACATTGTCTCAAACATGTCTGCCACAAGTTCTCTTATTCTAGGTGTTATCTCTTTAACTTCCTTGCAGTTCTTGGCAAGGACATCATCACCATATTCTCTAATTGTTCTAAGTGCCATTTATTTCTTTCTCCTCATTATTTATTGCTATTGTTATTGTTTCTTTGTTTTTGGTTTTATTCTGAACACACACTTATTTATTACATAGTATACCATGATGTAGGTATCAAAAGAAATTTTAGTAATCAAAATCCATTAACGGGGTCAAAGTCAAACTGGACGGATATGCCCTTCATCTGGCCAATGTCCTCAAGCCCCCGGATATATTTTTCCAACATATCTTTATAGGCAATAAGGCCCTGATAGTCATCCATTTTAACATAAACTGCCATTCGGTAGACATCATTTATCTTGCTAATGGCTGCTGCGGCAGGGCCGATAAAGACTACGCCTTTTTGCCCTTGTTGCTCCATGATAGCGCGAAGTCTGGTGGCAAATTGCATGCCTTTATCCTCATCGCTGCTCATTATCTGCACAGACATCATATGGGCTATTGGCGGGTAGCGTAGCAAATCCCTGTAGGCAATCTCTTCCTCGTAAAAGCCCTCGTAGTCTTGTTTGGAAGCAGCAACAATCGCATAATGCTCCGGGTCATAAGTCTGGATTACCACGTTTCCTTCCTTTTCCCCTCGTCCTGCTCTTCCAGCAGCCTGAGTTATAAGCTGGAAGGTTCGCTCGCTGGCTCTGTAGTCGCTTGCATATAAAGACATGTCTGCAGCAAGAATTCCCACAAGAGTAACATCCGGGAAATCGTGACCTTTTACTATCATCTGGGTTCCCACAAGTACATCTGCCTCTTTAGATGCAAAGGCAGAAAGAATCTTGTCATAGCTCCCCTTAGTCCTTGTGGTATCAGCATCCATCCTAAGAACTCTGGCCTGGGGCCAGAATTTCTTTACCTCATCCTCTATCTGCTGGGTACCAGCTCTGAAAGAGGAAACATATTTAGATCCGCACTTGGGACAGATCTTCCTCATAGGCTCCTCGTAGCCACAATAGTGACACACCAGCCTGCCACCTCTGTGCTCCGACAAAGAGACATCGCAGTGTGGACATTTAAACACGTGTCCGCAGGATCTACAGGATACAAAGCCAGCAAGGCCCCTTCTATTTATGAACAGCATTGCCTGCTCGCCCTTTGAGAGCCTGTCCTCCATAAGTTCCTGAAGTCTTCTGGAAAAAATAGATCTGTTTCCGGTTCTTAATTCTTCCCTAAGGTCCGCAATTTCAACTTCAGGAAGAGTTCCACCGGTAAGTCTTCTCTTTAACTCAAATAAATGATACTGCCCGTTCTTGGCTCTATAGTAGGACTCAAGAGATGGTGTAGCTGAGCCCAGCACAACGCTTGCACCCTCTGGCACGAGTTTGGCAAGCTCAATAGCTGCCTCTCTTGCATGATATTTAGGCATGGACTCGCTCTTGTAGCTGGATTCATGCTCCTCATCTATGATGATGATCCCGGTGTTTGGAAATGGAGTAAAAAGAGCTGATCTGGGGCCAATGATAATGTCTATGTCGCCAGTTCTTGCTCTCTCCATCTGATCAAATTTTTCACCTGGGGAGAGACTTGAATTCATAACAGATACTCTGTCGCCAAAGTGTCTGTAAAATCTCATAAGGGTCTGGTAAGTCAGCGCTATTTCAGGGATAAGAACTATAGCCTGCTTCCCCCGTTTTATTACTTCATCTATAAGCGCAATATAGACCTCAGTCTTGCCGCTTCCGGTTATACCGTGGATAAGATAGGTATCTCTTTTGCCCTGGTCCATATCTGAGATTACGCAGTCAACTATGCCCTGCTGCTCACTGCTCAGAACCTTCTCGCCATATCTTGAAGAATCGCCTGCGACAGGTTTCCTGTAGTATTCCTCTTCTTCAATCCTAAGGATTCCCTTATCGGCAAGACTCTTTAAAGTAGCTGCCGTAACGTGGAGCTTATTGGTTATAAGCTCATAGGGAATCTTATCCTCAGGCGTAGCAAGAATTTCAGCCATGATCCTCTCTCTGGCCTTTTGCTTTTTAGCTACGCATTCGTGGTAATACTCAGTTGCTTCCCTCAGATTCATTCGGAGAGAAACGAACTTTCTCACCTTTTTATCCATCTTCTTGGTGGCAGGAATAACGGTCTTGAGGGCTGCGATCATGGTAGATCCATAGTATCTCTTCATCCAGGCTGCAAGCTTTATTGAAATATCCTCTGCTGACAGGTTATCTTCAGGGATACTTACTATTTCCTTTATCTTGGCCGGATCCCAGTTTGCTTCATCAGTAAGTTCCAGAACATAGCCCTTTCTCAGAGTGTTTCCTTTTCCGAATGGCACGTCAACAGGAGAGCCTACTTCGATCCTATCTCGTAGCCTCTCCGGAATCCTGTACTGAAACAGTCTGTCGACCTTTTCATGGGATATGTCTATTATTATGTTTGCATACTCGCATGAAGTCATATTTCTGGTATCATCACACTCCTCAAACTCTAATATAAGTCCCTGAAAAATCTTACCATATTAATGAAACGGACTAAATTATTTTTCATTGCGCTCTGCGAGGATTTCCTGGATGATGACACGCTCATCCATAGGGTATTTAACGCCCTTGATCTCCTGGTAGTCTTCGTGGCCCTTGCCGGCAAGAACAATGATGTCACCCTGCTCGCCATGATCTATGGCATATCTTATGGCTTCTTTTCTGTCTGTGATCTTGATGTACTTGCCATCAGTTTTCTTCATGCCTGTCTCAATATCATCCATGATTGCTTCTGGCTCTTCATATCTTGGGTTGTCAGAAGTAATAATAGTGAAATCAGAATACTTGCCTGAAACTTCACCCATCTCAAATCTGCGGAGTTTACTTCTGTTACCGCCGCATCCGAATACACTTATCAGTCTGTTTGGATGGTAGTCTCTAAGAGTTGTAAGAAGACTCTTAAGGGCCATTGCATTATGTGCATAGTCGATCATAAGAGTGAACTCATCTGAAACCTTGACCATCTCAATTCTGCCCTTAACCTTGGCTTCCTTGAGCGCTGGAGCGATTTCCTCAGGTGTGCAGCCAAGCTGGTTAGCAACTGCAATTGCACAAAGAGCATTATAAACACTGAACTTTCCAGGAGTCTTGATCTCTGCATGCATGTTGATAAGTCCCTCTGTGTCAAAGAAAACTCCCAGCTCTCCTGGCTTTCTGATGTATGCAAGGTTGATTGCCCTAAGATCAAGGCCTTCACCAAATCCGTAAGTATAAGCCTTACAGGTGTGTCCCTCCAGAATATCCTCTGTATGGATATCATCTCCATTACAGATACCGATCCTGCACTGTTTGAACAAAAGACCTTTGCAGCGCATGTAATCTTCAAAGTCTGTATGCTCATTAGGCCCAATATGATCTGGTTCAATATTTGTAAAGATTCCGATGTCAAAGATAAAGCCCTGGGATCTATGAAGCATAAGTCCCTGAGATGAAACCTCCATAACTACGCAGTCACAGCCAGCTTCAACCATTTTTGCCATGTATTCCTGAAGTGTATATGACTCAGGTGTTGTGTTCTCAGCATGGATATGCTCATCACCGATTATAACCTCGATAGTTCCGATAAGGCCGCACTTGTGACCTGCATTCTCAAGCATATTTCTGATAAGATATGTTGTTGTGGTCTTGCCCTTTGTGCCTGTGATACCGATTGTCTTGAGCTTGCTTGCTGGATTCCCAAAATATGCTGCTGAAATAAATGCCATTGCATATCTTGTATTCTCAACTCTTATGACTGGAAGATCGCATCCTTCTGGAAGAGTAACCTCTCCCTCTACTACTATAGCGCCAGCCTTTTTCTCAAAAGCCTCTGCTGCGCAGGAGTGTCCATCAAAGTTTGCTCCCTTGATACAAATAAAAAGAGATCCCTCAGATATCTTTCTGTTGTCATTAACAACATCCTTAATCTCAATATCTTCTGCACTTAATCTCTTGTCTGTGTTGCCTTCTGTAATAGTATAATTGAGCCTTTCTAATAATTTTGACAGTTTCATACCAGTACCTCCATGATAAAAAAACTTATTTTTAAGTTAGTTAAATGTAATTAATTTAAGCTAATTTTTAACTAATTTAGATTAATTCTAATTTTTATAATTTTTTCACATTTTATTCACAATTTTTTGTTAATATAATTTACATGAAGTGAGTGTAACAACTCACTATCTCCCCCTCATAAGAAACCGCAGACACACGCTTATGCGTGTGTTTTTGTGGCTTTAGGGGTTATTTTTTTGCTCATTTATAGGTAGTCATTCATAACAATCTGTAGACTATCTCTTCCCTGATAACTATTAATATCCGGATAATAAGCAATGCTGACCTTCATACTACCATCTGTATTTCCAAGATATAGATCATCTACAGCTTTCTGTCCATATTTTTCTCTCAGATAGTCATGCCATTTATCCATGTCTCCAAAATACATCATATCATATATAAGGCCACCCTCGTCTGTTACGCGGTATTTCCCACAATTCTTGTTCTTACCAAGAATTCTGCCAGATAATAAAGCCACATCTCTCTGAGCAAAAATAGGTTTAGCGTTGCCATTTCCGAAGGGTTCGAGCTTCTCAAATTCCCTGACAAGATCCAGAGAGGCGTATTTAAGAGGCATTACCATATCCACATGAAGAACAGGTACAAAATCTCCCTGGGCAAGCCTGCAGTTCTCATTAAGTCTTCTCCTGAGTTCCTGAATATTTTCCTCAGGAAGAGAAAGACCTGCCGCCATTTTGTGTCCGCCAAATTTTGTAAAAAGTTCCTTACACTTTGAAAGTTCCTCGTACATGTCGAACTTTTCTATAGATCTGCCAGACCCCTTAACTCCGCTGTCAGCCGCCTTAGTCAGAACAATCGTAGGCCTGTAATATTTCTCTTTTACCTTGCCCGCAATTATTCCAGCAATAGACTCATGTACTTCAGGAAGGTAGATAACAAGAACCTTTGGTAGTTCACCACTTTCTTCAATTTCCTTTTGGACATATTCGCAGGCGCTATCTACACCCAGTTTAGTCATGTCCTTACGATTATCATTGAGCTGCTTTAAAATAGCTGCAGTGATGGCAGCCTTACCTTCATCATCAGAAAAAAACAGTTCTAAGGCTCTTGTTGCCAGGTCAAGCCTTCCTGTAGCATTAAGACATGGGCCAATCACAAAGCCGTAGTGATAACAGGATATCTTGCTCTCATCCAGGCTATTCTGGTGGATGAGGGCTTTTAAGCCAAGGTTTCTGGTTCCGCCAATAAGTTCAAGAGATTTCTTGACTATAACCCTGTTCTCATCCTTAAGTTCCATAACGTCGCAGACAGTAGCAATTCCTGCAAAGATCAGCATCTCTTTAAAGTAATTTGCCAGTTTCTCATAATCTCCATCTATGTCTACTGTAGCGTCAGGCATATTCTGTCCTGCCTTATCATTCTTGCCAGCTCTAGTTCCATACAAATCCCAAGCTGCATTATAACCCGTAGCAAGCTCAGCAAGAACCTGTATGAATTTGTAAGCCACAACTGCTCCACAGATTTCTTTAAAAGGATATTCTCCTTCCTGGCGTTTAGGATCTATAACTGCATCTGCAGGTGGAAGAATCTCTATCCTTGTCTCTAAATCTCCCTCATCGCCTTCTGTTTCAAAAGGCACTTCATGATGATCAGTAACAACTACCGTCATACCTTTCTCTTTGGCATGTGCAATCTGCTGCGCAGCAGCAATACCATTATCGCAAGTAATGATAGTATCGATTCCAGCATCAAATGCTTCGTCCACAAGCTTGACACTAAGGCCATATCCATCCTTGATCCTGTCAGGAAGGACGCAGTCAACATCTCCCTTAAGAAGTCTGAGTCCAGATGTAAGAATGAAAGAAGAACATATCCCATCTACATCATAGTCTCCAATAACACGAATCTTGGCGCCAGCATTGATTCTATCAAGCATAACCTGTGCGCCTTTCTCCATGTCTGCCATTTTCCTGGGATCATGAAGCATCTCAAGTCCGCCCTCAAGATATGCTCTGACCGCCTCGTCACTACAGTCAATTGTCTCTGTCTCTCTGCTTCTAATAAGCCTGTTGGCAATAAGCCTGGCTGTAACGTCTCTAATACCAAACTCTTTGGATAATCTATCGAAATCGGCTTTTTTATTAGCCACCATCCATTTTGACATAAACTTCCTCATTTCTATATATTAAATAGTGCGCATCACTTTGCATGCACTGCTATATTATACCTTATTCTCACAGCCACTGCATCCAGCCAAAAACCGTTAATTACTTTCTCAAAAAGAAAAGTAGTCCTGCACATTCACATTTTTAAAAATTTACTATTACATCAAATTCCTTTTTCTGCTATAATCCCTACTTGTTGCAAATTTTATAGAAGAACAAAAGCTGGTAACATTGGAAACGCACACCACCTGGTGATAACGAACAACACGCTTATGATCTTCCCCACGGTATCATGAAAGGAGAAGAGAACATGTTACCACAGAACAAATTTCAAGAAGTTATTTTTACATTCGTTATGGCCTTTGTAATGGTCTACGCCATGATCTGCTATAACATTTCACTAAGCGTAGGCGGAATGCAGAATTTTGTTTTTCTTGCAGCCTTTAAAGAGATGCTGATCATGTGGCCTGTTGCCATTGTATTAGAGCTTTTATTTGTAGGAAAACTTGCCCAGATTCTGGCATTTAGATTTGTTACACCTGGCAAAGATCCTATGATCATGATGATTCTGGCCATTTCAGCTATGTCAGTATGCCTTATGTGCCCACTTATGAGTCTTGTTGCTACAATTCTTTTTAAAAACGCTGGTTCACAGTTTGTTGCTGTATGGCTTCAGACCACAGCTTTAAACTTCCCAATGGCTCTCTGCTGGCAGATTTTCTTTGCTGGACCTCTTGTAAGAAATGTATTTGGATTCTTTGTAAAGACAATCTCTAAAAAAGATAAGTAATAAAAAATTGACGGGAAATGTAATTCTAGCCAAAACCCAAACAATCTAAAGATAGAAACTAAAGAAAAAAGCCGGAAACAGGCAATCTTAAATCTCCTGTTTCCGGTTTTTTTTATTTCAAATTACTAAGTTCTCATCAAACCTTCTTAGCAAAGAATGTGCTGAACTTTGTCTTAAGATCATACCACATTGGTGATGCAATGAAGATAGATGAATATGTACCGCAGATTACACCAACCATAAGAGGAAGGGCAAATGCCTTGATATCAGCAACACCAAATACATAAAGTGCACATACTGTAAAGAATGTTGTAGCTGATGTGAACAAGCTTCGTGTTACTGTCTGTCCTACACTGCCATTAACAAGTTCTGCATATTCCTTCTTGCTGTTTGCATTAGCAAGGTTCTCACGGATACGGTCGAAGGTAACGATTGTATCGTTGATAGAGTAACCGATGATTGTAAGAACTACTGCGATGAAGGTATTACCAACAGCAAATCTTGTAAACGCATAGGATACGATAACGATAAGTGCATCATGTGCAAGAGCAATGATAGCAGCTGTACCGAACTTGATATCCTTGAATCTGATCCAGATGTAGATCAGCATGCATACAAGTGATACCAAAAGAGCGATGATAGCATCTACTCTCATCTCGCTACTGATAACTGAGCTGATTGTCTCAGCTGCAATGTTGTCAGCAGATACTTCATACTTGTTAACAAGAACATCCTCGACAGCCTCTCTCTGAGCAACTGTAAGAGTTGATGTCTTGAAGATAACCTGATTTGTACCTGTAACTGTCTGGATTGAGATCTGGTTGATGCCTGCAGCCTCTTTAATATCTGCTGCAACTGTCTTCTCAAGATCTGCAAGTTCCTTGGCCTCGCTAAATGTAACTGTTGTTGATGTACCACCAACGAAATCAAGTGAGTAGTTGAAAGCGCCCTTGCCCTGTGCGCTGTTAACGCCCATAGCTATAAGTCCGGCAACTACGATAGCACATGATACTCCGTAGAATAACTTTCTCTTTCCAACGAAATCAAACTTAGGAGCTGCCTTAGCCTTGCCATAAAGAGCAGGATGTGTAAGGCCGATTCCATAGAAGATAGATGTGATCAATCTTGTAATAACAAGGGCTGTGAACATTGAAAGAACAATACCAAACATAAGAGTAATAGCAAATCCCTTGATTGAACCTGTTCCTAAAATGAAGAGCCAGAACGCAACAATAAATGTTGTAACGTTACCATCAATGATTGATGAAAGTGCCTTGTGATAACCAGCCTTTCTAGCTGCATCAACATCCTTGCCACCTGCGATCTCTTCCTTGATACGAGAGAACACAAGAACGTTAGCATCAACCGCCATACCGATTGAAAGGATGATACCTGCAATACCAGGAAGTGTAAGTGTCTGATCAAATGCTGACAGCATGAATACCATAAGTCCTGAGTAGAATGCAAGTGCAAGCGTTGCAGAAAGACCAAGTATTCTGAAGAAGACGATCATGAACAATGCAATAAGACCAAATCCAACAGCTGCTGCAATAAGTGATGTTCTGATAGCGTCTGTACCAAGCTGAGCACCAACTACGTTAGAACGAAGTTCGTTAAGCTGAAGCTTAAGTCCACCGATACGGATATTAGAAGCAAGCTGTGAAGCATCTTCATAATCTGACATTCCTGTGATAACAGCCTTGCCATCTGTGATAGCAGCCTGAACTGTAGGAACGCTGATGAATCTTCCATCATAGTAGATACCAATGCTCTCGTTGTTAGCAAATGCCTTGGTTGTAGCGTCTGCGAAAGCCTTGGCTCCATCTTCTGTAAATGTAAGAGATACTACAGGCTCATTTCCGCCATAGGAATCCTGCTGATATACAGCCTGTGCTGACTCAACATCAGAACCTGTAAGAACAATAGAGCCATTAGCCTGAAGCTCTTCAATTGTCTTATTAAGCTCGTATGTATAGAAAAGACCATATACTGAATCGAGCTTCATCTCATAGTTTGCGTTACCCTCAGAATCTGTCTGAGCAATAAAGTAAAGGTTACCAGGCTGTCCAAGCTCTTCCAATATAGCATTGGCATCTGATACACCAGGGATCTCAATGTTAATTCTGTTAGAGCCTTCCTGATATACAAGTGACTCTGTGCTGTACTGATCTACTCTCTGCTGAAGTTTGTAGATAGTATCTGCCATGTCTTCCTTATCAGGGTTCTCTTCCCCAACAACTTCGTAGGTGATGCTGACACCACCAGCAAGATCAAGTCCAAGAGGAATACTCTTAAGTGAACCTGATTTGTCTTCGCCAAGTCCTACAACTGCTGAATACCCAAGACCCCCAAGGAGCGCCAGCATCAGGATCAGAGCGAATACTGATTTTAAGCGTTTCATACTAAAAATCCTCCGTTAACCTTCTTCTTCGGCTAAAGCCGCTTTTATCATAATGGCACATTCTATGCGCTTTCTCTGAAGCTCACAGCCGTGCTTATATGTCGTATTGATATCCCCATTAAAGTTGTATGCATTGGCTGCACAACCGCCACTACAATAATATCTGGCAAAGCACTTCTCACACTCAGGACGAGAATATACGTTGCTCTTCTTGAACATTTCTCTGATGTCATTGCGAGTAATTCCATCGTAAACATTACCCATAATGAATTCTTCATTACCAACAAACTGATGGCAAGGATAGAGGTCACCCCAAGGTGTTACTCCAAGATACTCACATCCTGAACCACATCCTGAAAGCCTCTTAGCTACACAAGGACCACCCTCAAGATCAATGTTGAAGTGGAAGAAATTAAAGCCTCTTCCCTCCTTGTGTCTCTCGATATAGAACTTGGCAAGCTTGTCATACTCTTCGCAAAGCTTTGGAATATCCTCATCCTTAAGAGCATACCAGTCTTCAGGCTTGGCTACAACTGGTTCTACAGAAATTTGCTTGAATCCAAGATCTGCAAGATGCTTGACATCCTCAGAGAAATCAAGGTTATTGTGAGTAAATGTGCCTCTTACAAAGTATCTGAGCTGGTGACGACTCTCTGCAACCTTCTTAAACTTAGGAACAATATCGTCGTAGCAACCCTGTCCTCCCTTTCTAGGGCGCATGAAGTCGTTGACTTCCTTACGTCCATCTATAGAAAGGACTATGTTGCCCATCTCTTTGTTGACATAATCAAGGATCTCATCATTAAGAAGAGTTCCGTTTGTTGTAATTGTAAATCGGAAGTTCTTGCCAGCTTCCTTCTCAATGGATCTGCCGTATTCTACGATTTTCTTGACAACTTCCCAGTTCATAAGTGGTTCGCCGCCAAAGAAGTCTACCTCAAGATTACGTCTGTTTCCTGAATTCTTCACAAGGAAGTCAAGAGCAGCCTTACCAACCTCTTCTGTCATAAGGGCTCTTCTGCCGTGGTATTCACCCTCGTCAGCAAAGCAGTACTTACATCTAAGATTACAATCGTGGGCGATATTAAGGCAAAGAGCCTTAACTACAGTGTCACGATTCTGAAATTCATCTACATAATTCTCATATACATCATCAGTATAAAGAACTTCTGATGCACGAAGCTCTAATATCTCCTCTAAAGCTTCCTTAACTTCATCCTGAGAATATTTCTCATTGATATCTGAAGCACTTCCAACTTCCTCAAGAAGCCAGTTAAGTTCTGCCTCATCAACTCCGTTATTATCCTCAGCAGCTGCAGCAGTGCCATATTTCTCCTGCAGTTTGTTCTCTACAACCTCAATGAGGTCAAAAACAACGTCATCCACAACATGAACTGAACCACTGTTTACGTCCAGAACAATGTTATAGCCGTTGTTCTTATAAGCGTGAATCATAAAAACTCCTATTTCTAAAACTTAAAAACTAAAAACTATTGTACACAGCCAGACTCGGAAATGTAAACATTTCCTCGTTGTCGCGTACGCGCCAAATAGAAATATATAAGAATGCATACATATGTACAAGCACAATATATGCATTCTTATATATTTCTGCCTGGCTTTGTACAGTTACATAAAGTTAGGCAGCGACAAAGTCGCTGCCCGCCATGACTAAATCATGTGTCCGGGATAAACTATGATGCTCTTCCCGGAATATCTGTAACCGGTTACTGATAATTACTTGCTAAGCTGTTCGCAGCTCTGATTTCCTACTGTGCAGGAAGTCTTGCAAGCAGACTGGCATGATGTCTGGCACTCGCCGCATCCGCCCTTCTTCATTGATTCCTTAAGGTTTCTTGTAACAAGTGATTTAACATGCTTCATAATAAATGCCTCCTACTATACTTGATAATAAAATGTCAAGTTAAAACTCATAAACCGAGTCTTCAACGGTCAGTATACCACACTCCGTTAAATTTTTAAAGTGGATTTTGCGCTTCACGGAACAAACATCTCAATAACGCTCTGAGCGCTTCTTTTGCCCTCTAAAACCTCGATAAGAAGGTATCCGAAATCTGAAACCGCCTGGAAGGCAACTCCCATACTAAGATCCACATTGTCTCTCATCCTGTCCTCACCAATCTCTGTGCCCATCTCGTAGGTATGCTTGTAAACGAGCGTATTCTCTGTTACATCAAGAGCAAAGGCTCCCACAGGCAGATAGGTATTCATGTAAGCTATTGCCATTCCAAGTTCCGGAACTCTTTCCATATCAAGATCTTCGGCTATTGTAATGAGGTTTACAAAAAACTGTATCTCATCATCCTCTGCAACGGGGATGAAGAAGAACTCTCCTGTTGCCTCCATACCCTCAACTATAAAATCTGACATGATGACGTCAAGGACCTCAGCATCCGAACCATCATGATCAACAAGCTTTGCAGGAACAAGCTCATCCACAAATTCCTTTTCAACCTCTGTCAAAATCTCATGTCTTACTTTGTTTAATGCGCTTACGTCCATTTTTTCTCCTTTCAACCTTAGCCACAAAGCTTCTTTTCAATATCAGATGCCTCCGGAACTATTATCTCACCTGTACCAAGATCTGTCTTGAACTGAAGACCAAGTCCTCGAATCATTGATATGCACATCTCACAGTTTTCACCGCCCCTTGCATTATCAAGAAGATACTTAGCATACTCCTTTGCAAGTGTCTTGGATGCATGTGTTGGTGAATAGAATCCAAGATCTGCTGCAATTCTGCGTCTTACCTGGTTCACGATTCTCTTTTCCTGATCAGGTGTCATATTTCTGTCCGGATTCTTCTGTCTCCACTCATTCTTAACATCTTCTACAGCCTTATCGATCTTAAAGAAGTTGTCAAAGAGCTCCATCTTCATGTCCTTAGAAAACTTATTAGAGATAAAACGCTTTAAAATACCGATTCCAAAGGCTGCTGCTCCGACAATCAGTCCTGCCACAGGCGCTGCGCCGGCTGAAATAACTGATGTTGCGATGAGAACAGCTGCTCCGCCGGAAATAAGTGCTGTTGTGCCGGCAGAAATAGTGTCAGTCTTTTGCTTCCTGCCAAGTTTTCTGTTGAGCTTGACCATTCCATCTCTGAACTTATCTTTGCCCTGCTTTTCCTTAGCCAGAGTGGAAGCCTTTGATCTGTGACTTCCGTTCCTATAGTGTGACATGCCCTTTACAACAGCAATCACGCAGTCAATACCTCCAAGATATGCATTGGTAGTCTTGGATGTGATGAATTTAAGGAATTCTTCACCCTTAAAGATCTGTGCGATCTTAATACCGCTCTGGAAAGTCTTATAAGCCGTAAGTCCAAAATCTCCAACGTTGGAAACAACATCATATCTGTTCATTCCGCTGTAGTTTTCTTTCATGTTTCTGTAGATAAAGTACAAGCCCACAAGATTAGAAAGAATCTTAATGCCGTTGGATGTGCCTTTATAAAAATCGCCTGCGTTTGAAATCTGTTTTTCCGAAGGCTCAAGGGTATAAAACTTTTTAAAGGCATTCTTGAAATCAAGATCTTTGATTGCATCAAAGTCTGGTTTATAAAGATCTATTCCATTTGTAAGAGCATTTTTCAGTACATCTCCAAGCCCGAGTTCAACGACGCCGGCAACACCCAAAAGATCCTTTGGCATCTGATTGCCGTATTGCTTAACATCTTTTTTGGCTTCCGCTTCTTTGCCCTTTCTTCTCTCAAGCTCTGCCTTTATCTGGGACAGTCTGTCCATAACTGCCTGAACAGTGTTTGTAATGCCCTTAATCTTATCATCTTCTTTGAGAACAGGCGCTTCATTCTTATCAAGGATATCTGCATCCCTTATCTGAAGCTGTCTAATTGCCTTGATAGCGCTGCCCATAAGCTGCTTATTGAGAAGTTCCTCAGCAACATTGAGGTCTTCCAGTGGAATATCCTCAAGATCATCAAAATCTATTGAGCGGTTATCATCTAATATAATTCTGTTATCTTCGAGAACTAATCTCTTTGGGACTTTTTCCTGCTCTTTTTCTTCAGCAAGGAAATCGCTGATATCTTTAAGAACAGGAGTTGCCTGCTCCGCCATGGCAATTGCCTCAGTCAGTTTATTCCAGTACACATAACCACCTGAGAATCTTGCGTAGAATTTGAGCTTAGTAGCAACCATGTGCTTTTTGAAAGTAGCAAGATCCGGCTTATACTCAAGCTGTGAGCAGATAAGTCCCTCCGGAGACGGCTGAACTCTCTGTCTGGTCTCAACCAGATAGTAGACATAGAGTCTCTTTCTGCGGTCCATGGAAAATAGTCTTCCAAGGATGTCCGTTCTGTCAGATGCCTGATGGAACATGCTCATATATCCACCATTTCTGAAGTTTCTGACAACCCATGTATCGATCTTTGAAAGAGCTGCTATCTGCTCCTTTGAAAGGCCGTCATCCTGCTTAACGAGATTTTCCTTCTCTTCATTTAGTGTATCTTTATTGAGCTCCTTCTCATGCTTCTTAATGGTTTTCAGATTCTTCTCTGAAAAAGCTTTCTTTTCACCTTTTTGAACAGCCAGCTCGCGCATGAGCATCTGGTTTCTGAGGGAATAGTACTCAGCCTTTAGATACTGGTCCTCAGAATTCATCTTGCCCTTTCTCTCCTTGTACTCGAGATAGATCAAAATATCCTGTTCGCAGCTCTTTATCGCATTCCATCTGCGTCTTATCTTCTCTTCATCGGAAGCAAGAAGGTCATCACCGATTCTCTTGCAATAAGCCCTGTAATACTCCATAAATCTTCCGATGTTCTCTTTAGCCGCAGCGAGTTCTTCTTTATTTCCCTGGCGCTTTTCAACATCAGTTTTGATCTTTTCCTTTTTAAGGATATCGGTGCTGACGCTGTTGAGTGTAAGCTTAAGGGTAAGGGCATTCTGAAGTCTTCTCTTGCCCTTCTTGGATCTGGCATCAAAGTGATCGTTGATATAGCGTGAAACAGCCTCAAACAGCCTGTTATATGCTCTGTAGTTGGCACTTGTCCAGATAAAAGAACCTTTTCTTATATCACGGATAATCTCTGCAGAGTCTCTGATGGCATTCCTCAAATCGATATATGACTCTGAATGGCCATCATCAAGTCTGTCGGTAAAACTCAAAAGTGCGTCAGCAAGATCATATTCATCTACGCTGACTTTGTACTTTTGACTGTCATTGTCAATATCAAGTCCAAGTCTTTCCTGCTCGGATTCCATTTTCATTTCCGGAGAAATAACAATATTGTCATAACTCTTATCGAGCTTTTCATTCGTATAAGAAACGGAGTTATTCAGGTTATCCAGTTTAATAAAGCTTTCGCGGCCAAATGACATAGCGTACCTCCAGTCACAGAGCAATAATGCATCAACGTTTTTGTTCTGATTGTTTATACGAATCAGCTGTAAGCTGCGGCAATAAAATTCACGCTGATTTCATCTTGTCAAAAATTCCGGCAATAGTTCCTATATCGGTTTTTCCTATACTGTCCTTAAGGCCAAGTACTATCAATACAGTTGTCGCCATTACCTTGGTCTCCTTGACAGGATTATAGTTACTTGCACAGAACGCAATGGATGTTGCCATTTTCATTCCGGTATCTCTGATGAGCTCATCCTTGTTCTCATAACCGTTTCCAAGACATACGATATCAAGGGTATCTCTTTTCATCAGCTCGGCTTCCATTACCTGCTCTGAACCAGCAAGTTCTGCATAGCCCTTCTTGATGGAATTTACTACTGCTTTACCTCTCTCAGTATCAGTGTAGTAACTCCTCATGGTCTTCCAGTCCTTTACGCAGCGTATGCAGTACATGGCAAATTCAATACCGGCATTAACAGCCTCGGTAACGAGCTTAGTCGCTGCACCTGCATCCATCTTGCCAAATATCTCCTGACCAAGAGCCATGCTCATCTTAAGTACATCATCAGCAATAGCCATATTCTGGATGGTATCCGCAGTCTTCATTGAAAGAGTCTGCATATCCTTATGTTCTGCAACAGCATTATTTCGTACTTTCTTCTGCCTTGCATCAACGAACTCGTCAGCCTTTTGAAGCGTCTCTGCATCCTTCTTTCTGGTATCCTGACTGGAAGCCTTCTCATCTGCCTTACTCAAAAGCTTCTTGTTCTGAATGCTGAGGGCAATATCTCTGAAGCCATCGATGTAGACCTTATATTTATTGATCTTATCCGTAACCCATGCAACCTTTGATAGCACGGAGTCAGCAAAGTTGTTCATGAGGTCAGTCTTTTCCTTGATTAAACTCATTCCCTCTTTGCCGATGGCGCCTTCAACAATGGCTCCGGTAACCTCCTTAGCCTTTGACTGCACCTTATCTACAAGCTTCTGAGGCTGCTTTTTGAGGTCCTCAATAAACTTCTTGGCATCCTTCTCAGTCTTGATGGTATCCTTTATGAAGCCGGTTACTTCCTTGACGAAAGGATTGCTCACATCTGCGCCTTTAGCCTCTCCTGTCGTAGGATCAAACTTGGACAGAACGTAGGCTGTGGCTTCGGCGTACTTGTTCTCAATAAATTCCTTAACGGATGAAGCGACCTTCAGATTAAGGATCTGCTTTATCGTTTCGCCACCGAATTTTTCATATAATTCCTTCTGAAGCTCCTTGGGATAATTGCTGATCTCATTGTATTTTCCGGTGATCATTGCAATCTCATCCCTTACGTCTCCGTAAGTCGACTCAACCTTGTAATCGCCAATTATCTTGTCCAGAGTAGCTTCTTTGCCGGGAACAGGCTTTTCGGTAATCTTCTCCTTGATAAGAGCACCAATCTTGTCAACTTTTATGCCATCAGTAAAAGCACCCAATACAAGATCATTGATCTGGTTGGTAAAAGAAGCATCCTCGGTATAGAGCTTTCCTACCAGCATATCTTTTCCCTTATCCATGGCGAGCTTACTGAATTTAATCTTTCTAGGATCTGAAGTCATCCACTCAGGAAGGTCGTCTATTCTCTTATTCTTCTTAACCTCATCGACCTTTAATATCTCATCAAGGTCATCCATCTTCTTGGCAATTGTCGGAGCAACTATGTCCGCAGCCAGCTTGACGTTCTTCTTAATATCAGAAATTTTGTATTTTCCTGCAATCTTAAACTCGTCAAGAACTTTATCTGTCACAAGCTTCTTGCCCTGCTGAACTCCAAATCTGAAGAACTGATTGCCTGTGTTATGTATGTTCTTTCTAAGGATGCTGTAATCCATAGAAAGATGTCCGTATCTTGTGATATCTCCTGCCGAACGATAGAGCTCGTCATTACCTTCTCTCATCTCCAGCTCATAGCTTGCCCTGTTTACAAACTGAAGAGCACGTATAAACAGCTTCCAGTCAACGGCCGTATCTCTCTTCATTATGTAATACTTTTCTTTAGAGAGGACGTCTTCGATGCTCTCTGCAGACTTAAAGTCGGCAGTATCATCGACCTGGGTTGAAAGAAGTGACTTAAAGGCATCGGCATAGGCAGTGTCAGATAGGATAACGCCCTTATTCCCTCTCATGGACTGACTGATGTACTCGTCAATAAGTCTGAATCTTCCGGTCTCATTGGCAAAGTTTCTCTCCTTTGAAGAACTGAAAATATTGCGATACAGGTTCTTCTTGGAAATATCGAGGAAATCTCTCCTTCCGAGAACCTTGATAAAGAGCTTCTTCTGCTGCTCTGTAAGCTTTGCATAGCCAGAAAGAGCAATCTTGGCATCCACATTATCCTTGGAGGTTCTGTCTTTTTCAGCCTCTTTCTTAAGGAATGCCTCGATGTTATCTCTTGTGATGCTCTTTTCGTCCTTACCCTTTAAGTTATCTCTGTAAGCCTCGATGGCCTTTGTATTGCCACTTGCTTCTATATAATTAGGCGCATTGCGGATTGCAGTTCTTGTGAGTCTGTCTTTTTCAAGCTCATCAAGGAACTCCATCGCTTTATTCAGGAGTCTCCAATCTATGAGACTCTTCCTGGTATAGCTCTTTTTCTCAAAATCTTTATCTTCAAGCTTTGAGCCCTGGAGAGTTCTCTTGTCCTCAATCTGAAAGCTGAGGGCAGTAATGAGGGCCTGCATGCAGGCGCCTGGCTTAACAAACTGGTTAAATGCCAGATCCTGATTATCCTCTGAGAAAAGAAGCTTGAGCTCCTCTCTCTTGTCCTCATCAACATGTGTATTCTTGTCCTTTGTGCTGGTATCCAGAATGTTTCTGTTCTGAAGAACTGCGAGAAGTTTATGGATGTCTGTCGGGCTCATCTTCTCCAGCTTAACAGCACATTTTTCGCGCATCTCAATCTCTTCGCGCGTATCATTAAAGTAAGCCTTTGTGATAAGCTGCCCGGCAGAGATTGTTGCTGCATTTATAACGCCATCAGCAACCTTAATGAAATACTCGTAGTTTTTTAGTTTCACTTCATCCTTTGCTGCATATTCAAGGAGCTTATCCTTAAAAGCCTGAGGAGTGAATTGATTCTTCCTGAGCTGGTCAACTTCCTCAACCTGCTCCTTCTTTCCAAGGATCGCAGCTTCGTAGATTGAAGAAACGCCATCGCCCATGCGGACTTTGTCTTCCTTGGTCACGCTGTCGTCCTTCTCCTTCATCTTGCCTGATATTGCCTTGGCAAACTGAAGAGCCTTCTCAAAGGCAGACTTACTAAAGGCGCTCTTATAGTCGCCGAAGATATTCTCACCCACATTGGTCAGCTTGTAATAAGCCTGTGTGTAGTCAACCTTAAAGTCATAATCCTGACCTGCCATGTATTTTGCAATCTCTGCAAGTCTTGGAGCTACCTCTTTTTCTCTAAGCTCACTCTTTTCAAGAACTGATACCGAGCCTGAATCAAAGCCAATGGCGCCCTTCTCCATGAGCATGAGACCAAGAGCAAAGAGCTCCTTCTCATCCTCTGTAAGCTCTTTGTATTTGCGCCTGCACTGGGTACTTCCCTTTTCCTTAATGAGCTTATCGAGGTTGTCTCTTCCAATCAGCTCACCGATATTCTTATTCTTTCTGTTGATGGTCTTATCGCTCTGAGAATCAAATGCCTTTTCGTTTCGGATATACTTAAAGAGCTTCTCATCCTTGGCCATCGCCTGGAGCTCAGTCTTCCAGCTCTCAGGGTCAAAGGTACTCTTATTCTCAGTATTAAGGTCAGACATGATCCTTTCGTGATAGTACTTACGAAGGTTTACAATGCAGTCATTCTGCGCGATCTTGTTTTCTTTTTTATAGTTATCATTCTCAGAGAATGCTTCATCAGCGCACTTCATAAACTCATTTATATAAGTCAGATACTTGATTGCAGCATTTGCCTTATTTGTAAATGAGTCCTTGTCCTTTTTATCCTGATCCTTAAGCTCTATTCCTGTGGCAAGGAGCGCGCGAAGATCCCTTGCTATTGAGATTCTCTCCTGCTCAAGAGGAGCGTAGTCGAGCTTTAGTTCTTCGAGCTTTTTAAGATCCTTGTAGTTCTTTCTGAAGGTCTTGTACCATGCGCTCTTTACCTTACTTCTGTCAGTGTAATACTCGCCCTCACGATCCTTGTCCTTAAAGCTGTCCATGTGACGGTAAGCATGTACTACGAGGAGCTTGTGCTCATCCTGACTTATCTCATCTTCCTTCTCGTCAGCGTTGGCGAGAATATCGGATACATGGTAGAGCCACTTGGCATGTACATCTATCTCATCATTAAATACTGAATTTACGTTTTTCTCCACAAGGAGATCAACGAGGAACGGATCAAAACTATAAACAGGAGAAAGCTTCTTGTTTACGTAGTCCCTTGCCTTCTTCCAGTTATCGTGCGAAAGAGACGTATCTTTATCGGAGCCAAGCGTAATAAGAGCTTTATTCCTATAAATATACTCAAGAGCCTTCTGATAATCCGAAAGGCCAAACAGTTTATCCCTATCCTCCCTGATCTTCTGGTCTGTTGCCTTCTTTGCATTGAACTGCTTTCCTTTTTTGATCTCTTCTTCAGTTACTCTGCTCTTCTCGGTTAATTCCTTGTTCTTTTTGTAGGTATTCTCATAGCTTTCAATAAGCTGTGGAAGCTCTCTTAAAAGGTCATTCTTCTCGGTCATTATCATCTTCTTTTTGATGTTGCTGATAAATGACGCGGCGTTCAGATAAGCATCCGGCACTTCTGATCCCTTTTTGATATGATATCCGTAGAATACGCTGTCAGGTTTTGTAGCAAGGTCTCTGATAGCTCTTTCTACAACCATCCTGTTATCGTCGTATCTGTCGAAAGCCTTTCCAATCTCATCTGTGAGGGTAACCTTAGAAGTAAGCGTATTTACCTTATCCTTATCCTCATAGCAGGAGTTCACCACTGCCTCAGTGCAGGCATAGATAAGTGAGATCTTGTCTGCGTTCTTTTTGCTGTGACCAACGAGACGTTTGATAACAGAATTTGATGCATCTAAGATGTTCTTATCAACCTTTGCCTCATCAAAACCTGTTTTGTCAAAATAGTTCTTCTGCTCCCTTCTCATGTCATCCTTGAAGAGAGTGATACTTCCCGTAAGCTTACCTGAGAAGATATCCTTGAACTTCTTATCTATATAAATCTGTTTGAATGCCTTTTGGAGATTTGACGAAAAAATGGCATCGATAGCTGTGCCTATCCTCTTTTCCAGAACAGTATCGAGATAGTCATCGAGTGCCTTTGTATTGCCCATCATCATGATCTTGTAGACCTCGGTCTCAGAAGCAAGATTTTGCGCAATAAGAGCATACCTGCCCATTTTACATGTCTTTAAATAGTCAAGCTGCTTTATGAAAGTGAAATATCTTTCCTTGGACAAAGAAGCATCGTTCGAGCCACCT
>JAEEGL011981122.1_pt1 | contig 20767 bp, 15 predicted proteins | sample 9134231 | NCBI WGS metagenome assembly JAEEGL01 (sample SAMN16246548, study PRJNA631951) | gut metagenome | biome: gut microbiome; feature: rumen; material: fiber-attached | host: Bos | place: Iran: Karaj | collected 2018-10
AAGAAGAACTTCAAAAAGGTTACGGTTTAGTAAAAATGTCCCAGTGACGCGTCCTCAGCGAGAAGGTATTTTCCCTTAGGTCTCTATTTACGGAAAAACACCTTCTCGCATCGGACGCTGTATATGATATTTTTTTACTGAGAGTTTCGTAAGTATATTTGAATAAATATTCTTATGTTTTTAATCTTTTGCGAAGTTCTTTGGAAAAAAAGATATAAAGTATGATTATATATTGTATACTTCGGTTACTGATAATTCGAGGTGGAGTGTTGCAACACATTTTTCCGTAAATAGAGGTCTAAGGAAAAATGCGTTGCAACATGACACCGAGTTTATTAATCAAAAATAGGAGAATATATGGCAGATTATCTGGAGAAACTCGATAAGGTTTTTAGGTCTGTAAGAGAAAAGACAGATTTCGAACCGAAAGTCGGACTTGTTCTGGGCTCAGGCCTTGGAGATTTTGCAAAGGAGATCAATGTTACATTTGAACTCCCCTACAGCCAGATCGAAGGCTTCCCGGTGTCAACCGTTCCAGGACATGACGGAAATTTCATCTTTGGCACCATAGCGGATGTACCCATCGTATGCATGAAGGGAAGAGTACATTACTATGAAGGCTACGCCATTTCCGATGTGGTCTTGCCCATAAGACTTATGATTAAGATGGGAATCAAAACCCTCTTTCTTACCAATGCTGCAGGCGGATTAAAGGACGGTATGAGTGCGGGTGATCTGATGCTTATCACTGATCATATTTCAGTATTTGCGCCCAATCCTCTCATCGGACCCAATGATCAGAGCATTGGCCCCAGATTCCCCGATATGACAGAGGTTTATGACCTTAAGATCAGGGAAAAAATCCTTACTCTTGCATATGAGAATGATATTCCCCTTGAAACCGGTGTTTACTGTCAGCTTACCGGTCCCACATACGAGACCCCGGCAGAGATCAGAATGCTTAAAACACTTGGAGTTGATGCCGTTGGTATGAGCACTGTTGTAGAAGCAGTCACAGCAAGACATATGGGCGTTAAGGTTTGCGGTATTTCATGCATCAGTAACCTTGCAGCCGGGCTTTCCAAAACACCCCTGTCACATGAAGAGGTGCAGGCTGCGGCTGATCAGGCGGCTCCCAGATTCACAAGACTTGTTTCGGAAGTTATTAAAACTTTGGGTTGATAGTTTATCAGGAGAGTAACCGATGGATGTTACCAGGGAAGAAAAAGAACTGATCAAATGGGCTTTTGTAGCTGCTAAGTATGCATATTCTCCGTATTCGCATTTTCATGTGGGGGCTGCACTGATGACAAAAGAGAATGGCCTTTACCTTGGATGTAATATTGAAAACTCATCCTATGGAGCTACAAATTGTGCAGAGAGAACAGCAATCTTTAAAGCGGTCAGCGATGGCATCACATCTTTTACTGCAATTGCCATAGTTGGTTATCTGGAAGGTAATGATCCTGCGGATTATGCGTACCCTTGCGGAATATGTAGGCAGGTAATGTCTGAGTTCTGTGATAAAGATTTTAAGATAATCGTTGCCAGATCAGAGGATGATTATAAAGTATATACACTTGATCAGCTTCTGCCTGAAAGTTTTGGTGCGGAAAATATTAAATGATTAATTAAGTGAGGTTTTTCGATGCCTTTTTTGATCATATTTGGAGCTGTTATAATCGGATTATTAATTCGGGGCGTTTTTCTTTCCAGGAAAAAACGCCTCGCTCTTTATAATTCTTTTGTAATGGAATTTGGTAAAAAGAAGAATAAGAAATATAAGCATGGTAAACCTCACCGTAATGCTATTTTAAAAAGATTTTCCAAGGGTAATGTCATTGATGATATAACCTGGAAAGATCTTGATATGGAACCTGTTTTTGAACGCATCGATTCCTGTAAGTCTGCTGTGGGAGAAGAGTATTTATACTATGTTCTCCACAGTGAGGATAACTGCCTTGATGACAAAGCATTTGATGAACTGATAACAGACTTGTCGGATGATGAAAAAACAAGGACTAAGATTCTGATATCATTAAACAGACTTGGCTATATAAAAGAGTACTCACCCTTTGACTATCTTGAAAATCTGACATCACATAAAGGTCTTTTCCCCATAAGGCATATACTCCTTGATATTTTATTCATTCCTTTGATCGCACTTATATTTTACAAGCCTTTGATCGGTGGAATAGCTGTATTCATTCTTCTTGTCATCAATATACTTTTGTATTTCAGGGACAAGAATTCTTTGGGAGGATTGTTTGAAAGTTTAGGATTTATCGTAAGACTTTCCAATGAGAGCATAAAACTTTCCAATATTGATTCTGAATTACTTAATCCCTACTTTAAAGAAATTGTTGAAAATATATCTTTCTTTAAAAAACTTAAGGCCAGGGGATCGTATCTTGCAGTTTCGGGGCAGAATGCGGCATCCGGTGGAGGTCCCGCGGAGATCATTCTGACTTATCTCAATATGATCTTTCATTTTGATCTTATTCAATACGATCTTATGTTAAAGGATCTAAACGGCAAGAAAGAACTTATTGAAAGAATTCTTTTACTGTTTGGAAAGCTGGACAGCGCTATAAGTATCGCTGATTTTAGGAAGTCTTTAAAAGATGATTGGTGCAGACCTGAATTTCATGAATATAAAAAGAATGATAAAAGCAGCGTAAAACTTGTTATTGAAGAAGGTTATCATCCTTTGGTTGAAGGATATGTTAAAAGTTCTATAGAAAATGACAGGGGTGTATTGCTTACGGGATCAAATGCATCAGGGAAATCTACTTTTCTTCGTATGGTGGCTATAAATTCAATCCTGGCACAAACTATTTTAACCGTATGTGCGAAAAGTTACGCCGCACCTGTATTTAATATTTTTTCTTCGATAGCTCTAAAGGATGATTTGGCACGTAAAGAGAGTTATTTCATGGTTGAGATAAGGTCTCTCAAGCGTATAATCGATGCTGAAAATGGAGAAAGACCTGTACTTTGCTTTGTTGATGAGGTCTTGAGGGGAACAAATACAGTGGAGAGGATAAGCGCATCAAGTTCCATTCTGACTTACTTCTCACAGAGAACCATATTGTTTTTTGCCGCTACCCACGACGGAGAACTGGCGGAAATGCTCAAAGAGAACATTGATAATTATCATTTTAGCGAAAGCGTCACGGAGCAGGATGTTAAGTTTGATTATGTGCTTAAAAAAGGGCCTGCGGATACAAGAAATGCCATAAGGCTTCTTAAGTTCATGGGGTACCCTGAAACAATAGTCAATGAGTCCGAAAAAATGGCCCAAATCCTTGACTCTAAAGCATAAAATCATTATAATATTTTTAGTTGAATCGCGGATTTTTGGATCCATTATCTGTTCTGAAACGGAGGGTACGAATTTGGCTAATTTCGCTGCTTTTTTCAATGAGTTTTTAGGATATATCATCACCCTTATCATAATCATCGTTGTTGCTGCAGTTGGATTTGTTATCGGATTTTTCCTCAGGAAATCTCTTGATAAGAAAAAGGCTGAAGCAGGCGCTGAGGGCGGAGAGCCTGAGAAAGGTTGATGTTCTTTTAATAAATTACTCTTCCTGAGCGCTTATATAGCTTTGGGAAGAGTATTTATTTTTGTTACTGCAAGATAAAATTTTAACAATATTGAGGGTCAAATGGCTAAAACCTCCGGACAAAAAACAAAGATAATCCATATACTTAATTACCTTGAAAAGCATACCGATGAAAACCACTCGGTTACAACCGCACAGATTCAGTCAATGTTATCAGAACTTGGTATCACAGCCGACAGGAAAACTTTGTATTCCGATATAGCCTGTCTTCAGGATATGGGCTATGATATCGATCAGGAACCTACAAGAAATGGTGGAGGCTGGAAACTTTTATCACGTAAGTTTGAACTGGCGGAATTAAAATTATTGGTTGACGCTGTTCAGTCTTCTAGGTTTATCACTACCAAGAAATCACGAGAACTCATTAAGAAACTCGGTTCCCTTGTGAGCGATCAGGAAGCGTCCAAACTTAACAGACAGGTATTTGTTGCTGCCAGGATAAAGTCGGAAAATGAATCCATCTTTTATATCATAGACAATATCCATAAAGCTATTCAGGATAATAAACAGATCACTTTTACATATCTAAGCTGGAATATCAGTAAAGAACTTGTTCCTAAGGGAAAAGAAAAGAGAGTTGTCAGCCCCTGGGCTCTTATCTGGAACGATGAAAACTATTATCTTGTGGCGTACGATGCTGAAGCGGAGAAATTTAAACATTTCAGAGTCGATAAGATGTCCAAGGTAAATATCACAAACGATAAGCGTGAAGGCTACAAAGAATTCTCCAAGATGGATCTTGGAACTTATGCGGATTCCACATTCGGCATGATGGGTGGAAAGCAGGAGAATATAGTACTTGATTTCCCGGAGGATCTTGTAGGTGTTGTAATAGACAGATTCGGTAAGGATATTACTCTGACCAGGATCGAAGATTCAATGCTGAGATTACGGACAAAAGTCGTTGTCAGCGGTCAGTTTTACGGATGGCTCTCGGGACTTGGAACTAACTGTGTTATTCATTCGCCTGAAAAGATCAGGATTGAATATATTAATTGGCTCAAACGTATCGTTGAACAGAACGAAGCGATAAAGGGCGAATAAGACTACGAGGATAAACAAAAGAATCATGAAAATTGAATTTGCCGAAAGAATGAAGGACTATGAAGAAGGTATATTTCAGGTCCTTAACGAAAAAAAGCTTGAAAGAGAAAAAGCGGGGAAAAGGGTTTTTAATTTTTCGGTAGGTACTCCGGACTTCAAACCGCCACAGCATATCATTGATGCATTTGTGGAGGCATCAAAGATCCCGGAAAACTATAAGTATTCCCTTAGGGATATTCCCGAACTTATCGATGCGGTTATCACTAGATACAAAAAAAGATACGGCGTAGATCTACAGGAAAACGAGATAATGAGTGTATACGGTTCACAGGAAGGTATCACTCATATTGCTTTTTCTATAGTGAATCCCGGTGATATAGTATTGGTCCCCGATCCCGGCTATCCCATATTTTCAATAGGTCCTTCACTTGCAGGGGCAAAATTAGAGCCGTATAAGCTCTATGAAGACAACGGATATCTGCCTGATTTAAACGAGATTGCTCAAAAATTCGGAAAGAATGCACCGCAGGGGCAGAAGGCAAAAGCCATCATCGTTTCATATCCCCTTAATCCCGTTTGTAAATGTGCTCCGGATTCTTTTTATGAGGAATTGATCGCATTTGCAAAGGAAAACGAGATTTTTATTATTCATGACAATGCTTATTCAGATATCGTCTACGACGGAAAGACAGGGCGTTCCATTCTTTCATTTGACGGTGCAAAAGATGTATGCGTAGAGTTTTATTCACTATCTAAATCCTTTAATTACACCGGAGCCAGAATGTCCTTTGTGGTTGGAAATCCTGATTTTGTTTCAGTGTTTAAGAGATTCCGTTCACAGATTGATTACGGTATTTTCCTTCCTGTTCAATACGGCGCTATTGCGGCACTTACGGGGCCTGATGATTGCGTAATAGAGCAGTGCAAGGAATACGAAGACAGAAGAAATGCTCTGTGTGACGGATTGACATCCATCGGATGGAATTTTGAAAGAAGCCAGGGAACCATGTTTGCTTGGACAAAAATCCCCGAGAAATTCGGAGATGATGATGTTGAGTTTGTTATGAAGCTTTTTGAGGTCACAGGAGTTTTGTGTACACCCGGAAGCAGTTTTGGAACCCTTGGAAAAGGGCATGTAAGATTTGCGTTGGTTCTTCCGGTAGAAGTGATAAATGATGCGGTTAAGGTTATCAAAGAAAGTAATATTTTAAATTGATTCTATTATCAGGGAGAAATTTATGGGTATAAAAAATAAGATCTTAAAATACTTGATATCATTCGGTATCATTTCATCTGTTGCATTGACATCTTTCAGCACATATTCTGTTGCTGATTCAAGCGTATCCTCTGAAGTGGGATATAATGTTGATCTTTCTACGGATCTGGAAGTTACAGAAGAAGAATATGCCACCATGACAGATTTTATCTATCCCGGCAAAGAATTCTTTGATCCCATTGATACATCTTCCCTTTTGAGTGAAAGAGTTATCCGCGTAAATGAACTTGCGGATGAAACATATCATTACGGTTACCGTGACGCTAAAAAATGTAGAGAAGAATATGAAAATGTTGCTAAAGCTATCCTTGCAAAAATGGATTCAAGCTGGTCAGATTTTCGTAAGCTTCTTTACCTTCATGATTATATCTGTGAAAACACAGTTTATGATTATACATCAACCGACATGATAAAGCAGACTGCTTATGGTTGCCTGGTTCTTCATACCTGCGTATGTGACGGTTATTCCAGAGCTTTTTACGATCTTGCCAACAGAGCAGGAGTAGAGACCTATTATGTTCTGAGTAATAAAATGAATCATGCTTGGAATGTGTCTAAAATAGATGGAAAATTCTATTATATCGATTGCACCTGGGACGGAACCACTACAACAACATATCATACATATTTCCTTAAGAGCGAAAGCTATATGAAGGCTCACAGTCATAATTATAATGATATAGAAATTCCCGCTTATGCGACAGTAAATCATTCTAACAATATTCCTATCTATGGAATGTACAATAATAAAAAGTATGATGAAGCTCTCTTTACTAAAGTAAACGGTCCTGTCTATACTATCGGGAATACAGACAGATATTATGTTGTCGAGGGCGCTGATAAACTTAATGTAATGGATAATAATACGGTTGTACGTACCGTAAATCTCATATTTGATCCAACCATTTCCGGAAATATTCAAGAGTATGTTATCAGAGGCGATAAGATTTTCCTTATAAAGGATTGGCGTCAGATTTATTACGGTACACTGGGCACTTCATCAGCTAAACTAAAGCTTTTGATTCAAAGCAAGGAAACAGGCACTTATAGTCAGGATAATATATTAAGAGACTTAAAGCTGGTCGGAAATAAGCTTAACTTTACGGAAACGATTTTTGACTACAGCACAGGTTCTTATTCCGATAATGTAAATAAAAAATCCATTGATGTATCAAGTATTATCAACAATACTGAGGAAGATTACTATTCTATTTCCGATCAGAACAGTGAAGAAATTGACAGTGAAACTATTCAGAGAAATGAATTTGAGATCAGTACATATAAAAACATTATGAATTTAAATGATGTTTTTAAATTTGATATTACCTTCAAAAATGCCGATCATTCAACAGATGCTCCTATATGGATCAGTTCAAATGCAGAAGTGGCTATTGTAAACAGTAACGGAGAGGTATATGCCCTTAGTCCGGGAGAGACCATTATTTCATGCCAGGTGAACGGAGTCGTACATCAGAGAACTGTTTATGTATGGGATGCTGATGCTGCCAACTCAAAAGTAACAACCGGGACATATTTGACATATCGTGTATACAATCCCAATAGTGGTGAGCATTTTTGGACAAAAAATTATAATGAAGTAGATCATAACGTTGGTCTCGGATGGAAGTTTGAGGAAGACGGATGGGTAGCACCTGATGAATCCGGTGATCCTGTATACCGTTTGTACAATCCCAATGCCGGAGATCATCATTACACTATGAAAGAAGTTGAAAGGGATTATCTTGTAAGTATAGGATGGAATGATGAAGGAATAGCCTGGTATTCAGCCGGTCCTTCAGGCAAACCGCTTTACAGGCTTTATAATCCAAATGCTAAATGCGGTTCTCATCACTACACACTTGATGAAAGCGAGAAAAACTGGCTCGAGACTCAGGGATGGACATACGAAGGTATTGCATGGTATGCAGCCAATTAGTAGTGTTACAAATCAATTCCGGAGAGCATTTTAAGGATTTAAGGTGAATATTATGGACTACGGAGAAGTTTTTAAACCCCAAAAGCAGGTTTTTGTGATCAAAAAAGATGGTTCCAAAGTACCCTTCGATGTGCAGAAGGTTATTAATGCTGTGGGAAAAAGTGCTTATCGCGCTATGGTTACCTTCTCCGATGCGGATAAAGAAAACATATGCAAATATGTTATAGGGCGCGTGGATGAAAGCGGAGATACCGAGATACATATCCCCCTTATGCACAATATCGTAGAAGGTGCCCTTGAATCCGTTAATCCTGCGGTAGCTAAAAGTTACAGAGACTACCGTAACTATAAACAGGATTTCATCCATATGCTGGATGACGTTTATCGTAAGAGCCAATCCATTATGTACATCGGTGACAAGGAAAATTCAAACACCGATTCAGCTCTTGTATCCACAAGAAGAAGCCTTATATTTAATGAACTTAACAGGCAGTTGTACCAGAAGTTCTTTATGACTCAGGAGGAGATACAGGCCAACAATGACGGCTATATCTATATCCATGATATGTCTGCCCGTCGTGACACCATGAATTGTTGCCTCTTCGATATCGAGGAAGTTCTCACAGGCGGCTTTGAGATGGGTAATGTCTGGTACAACGAGCCAAAGACACTTGATGTTGCTTTTGACGTAATGGGAGATATAATTCTGTCGGCTGCCAGCCAGCAGTACGGTGGATTCACAATTTCCTGTGTGGATTCCATTTTAAAGCCCTATGCCCAAAAGTCTTATGATAAATACTATGCAAAATATCAGAGACTGGGCATTTCCGATGATCTTGCCGATAAAACTGCTTTTGAAGATATTTCTAAAGAATTTGAGCAGGGCTTTCAGGGATGGGAATATAAATTTAATACAGTTGCATCCAGCAGAGGTGATTATCCCTTTATCACCATGACAATCGGCCTTGGACAGAGCAGGTTTGAAAAACTTGCTGCTGTCACCATGCTGAATGTTCGCAAACAGGGACAGGGTAAAAAGGGCTTTAAGAAGCCGGTTCTTTTCCCAAAGATAGTTTTTCTGTATGATGAAAAACTCCATGGAAAGGGCTGCCCTCTTGAAGATGTTTTTGAAGCCGGTGTTGAGTGCTCTTCAAGAAGCATGTATCCCGATTGGCTTTCTTTAACCGGAGACGGTTATGTTCCATCCATATACAAAAAATATGGTGAAGTTATCTCACCTATGGGCTGCAGAGCTTTTCTTTCTCCATATTTCAGGCGCGGTGGACTACATCCCGCAGATGAGGAAGATACCCCTGTATTTAAAGGCAGATTTAACATCGGAGTCATTTCCCTGCATCTTCCCATGATCCTTGCCAGAAGCAGAAGAGAAAGCAAGGATTTCTATACCGTACTTGATTATTATCTGGAGATGATCAGACAGATCCATATCAGAACATATGCTTATCTGGGAGAAATGACTGCATCAACCAATCCTTTGGCATATTGTCAGGGTGGATTCTACGGCGGTCACTTGGACCTTCATGATAAGATTAAGCCTATTTTAAAGGTTGCTACGGCTTCCTTTGGTATAACGGCATTAAATGAGCTTCAGGAGCTTTATAACGGCAAGTCTCTTGTGGAAGACGGAGCATTTGCACTTGAAGTAATGGAGCATATAAACAAACGTGTTACTGAGTTTAAAGAGGCGGATGGAAACCTGTATGCTATTTATGGAACTCCTGCTGAAAATCTTTGCGGTTTGCAGGTAACTCAGTTTAGGAATCTATATGGTATCGTTGAAGGTGTGTCCGACAGACCCTATGTTTCAAACAGTTTCCACTGCCATGTTTCGGAAGATATAACTCCTATAGAAAAACAGGATTATGAAAAGCGTTTTTGGGATCTGTTTAACGGCGGTAAGATCCAGTATGTAAAATATCCTATCAGCTATAATCTGGAAGCTATAAGGACTCTTATCAGGCGCGCAATGGATATGGGCTTTTACGAGGGAGTTAATATGTCCCTTGCATATTGCGACGATTGCGGACATGAAGAACTAGAAATGGATGTTTGTCCCAAGTGCGGCAGCCGTAATCTGACAAAGATCGACAGAATGAACGGTTACCTTTCATATTCAAGAGTACACGGAGATACAAGACTTAATTCTGCAAAGATGGCAGAAATCGCTGACAGAAAGTCCATGTAAAGATTTATGAGATACCATGATATTACAAAAGATGATATGAAAAACGGAGAGGGCCTGAGAGTTGTTTTGTGGGTTTCCGGTTGTGAACATGCCTGCGCAGGCTGCCATAATCCCGTAACCTGGGACCCTGAAGACGGACTTATCTTTGATGACAAAGCCAAATCCGAAGTCTTTGAAATCCTGTCCCGCGACTACATAAGCGGCATCACTCTCTCCGGAGGAGATCCTTTATTCCCCGCCAACCGTGATGAAGTTTTATCCCTACTGCAGGAAATCAGGGCTAAATTTCCGACTAAGACAGTATGGCTATATACAGGTTACACCTACGAAGATATATCATCTTTGGAGCATATGAATTATATAGATGTGCTTGTTGATGGTAAGTACATTGAAATACTAAAGGATACACAGTATCATTGGGCTGGATCTATTAACCAAAGAATAATTGACGTTAAAAGGTCTAAATCAGAAAACAGAGTTGTATTTTATTAGGAGTATTATGAAAGCTGTAGCAAAGTTTGAAAAAGTTTCTTTTGATCAATTCAAGGCAGGTATGTCTGATTTTTCCTTAGGTGAAGATGAGCTTAAATCAATGTACGATGATATAAAACTTCCTCACCGTGCAACTGCCTTTTCCGCAGGATACGATATTTATACCCCATTTGATTTTACCTTAAAGCCCGGTGAGACCATTAAAGTTCCCACTGGTATCAGGTGCAGGATCAATGATGATTATGCTCTGTTTTTGTTCCCCAGAAGCGGACTTGGTTTTAAATACAGACTTCAGCTCAACAATACTGTGGGCGTTGTTGATGCTGATTATTACGGATCCGATAACGAAGGCCATATTTTTGTAAAGATCACCAATGATTCTAACGAAAATAAAACTGTGGATCTAAAGACGGGTGATGCATTTGCACAGGGAATATTCTTACAGTACGGTATTACCGAAGACGATGATGCTACAGGGGTCAGAAACGGTGGTTTCGGCAGTACTTCAAAGTAAATAAATTGTTTTTTTACTGTTAATATGATATAGTTTTTTGGGTTTATTTTTTTTACACGGAGGGAATTATAAATGTGGAAACTTTTGACAGATAGCAGCTGCGATCTTCCCAAAAGCTTTTATGAGGAAAATGATATCGGACTTATCAATCTTTCCTGTTTGATCGACGGTGAGGTTGTATGGGGAAAGAATAAGGATATTGAAGCAAAATCTTTTTATCAGCTTATGAGAGATGGCGCTAAACCTACAACTTCACAGGTTAACCCTATGGAGGCAAAAGCTTTCTTTGAAGAATATATTGATGATTATAACGAGATACTTTATCTCGGCTTTTCATCCGGACTTTCAGGAACCGTTAACAGCGGAAGAATCGCTGCTGAAGAGCTTATGGACGAACATCCGGGATTAAAGATCGTTGTTGTTGATACACTTTGCGCCGCAATGGGTCAGGGACTTCTTCTTTACTATTGCAATAAGCTTTGGAAAGAAGGAAAGTCCATGCGTGAGGTTGCTGACTGGGCTGAATCCAACAAGATGAACATGGTTCACTTGTTTACTGTAGACAACCTATTTGACCTTTGGAGAGGCGGAAGAGTTAGTAAGACCAGTGCTTTCATCGGAACCCTTGCATCTATCAAGCCTCTTCTTCATGTAAACTATGAAGGAAAGCTTATTTCAGTTAGCAAGGTACGCGGACGTAAAAAAGCACTTACCGGTCTTTGCGACTTGATGGAAGAAAAAATGGGAAGCCATCGTGATGTGAACAAAGAAATGATAATGATCAATCACGGTGATTGCATCGAAGATGCAGAGCTTCTTAGGGACATGATCAAAGAACGTTTCGGCTTTGAAAACTTTATGATCAATAACTTAAGTCCGGTTATCGGTGGACATACAGGTCCCAGTCTTATTGCTTTGTTCTTTATGGGAGATATCAGATAATGACATTTTCATCAAATGATGAGGCCATAAAAAGGGCAGGGGAACTCGTCTCGGAGTTAAAGGAAAAACTTGGACGTGTTCCCACTGCTGCAGTCATTACTTTTGGCTGCCAGATGAATGCCCGCGATTCCGAAAAGCTTACCGGTATTTTAGTACAGGCAGGCTTTTCTGTTATTTCGGAAGAATCGGCCGATTTTGTTATTTATAATACCTGCACCGTCAGAGATAATGCCAATCAAAGAGTATACGGCCGACTGGGTGTGTGCGGAGGATATAAAAAGAAAAATCCGCATATGAAGATCGCTCTTTGCGGTTGTATGATGCAGGAACCATCGGTTATTGAAAAGATAAGAAAGAGTTACAGGTTTGTCGATCTTATTTTCGGTACCCATAATCTTTATAAATTTCCCGAATACCTTGTGAACTGTCTTGAACAGGATGATCAGATCATAGATATTTGGAATGAACCCGGAGAGATTGAAGAAAACCTTCCGGTTGCCAGAAAATATCCTTTCAAATCGGGTGTGAACATTATGTTCGGGTGCAATAATTTTTGCACTTATTGTATTGTACCCTATGTACGCGGACGTGAGAGAAGTCGTGATCCCAAAGAGATCATCAGAGAGTGTGAAAAACTTGCTTCCGAAGGTGTTGTGGAAGTGATGCTTTTGGGGCAGAATGTTAATTCCTATGGAAGGGGTTTGGAAGAACCCATATCTTTCCCTGAATTGTTAAAGGAAATTGAAAAGATAGAGGGTATCAAACGGATCCGTTTTATGACTTCTCATCCAAAGGATCTTTCGGATGAGCTGATAGAGACCATAAAGAATTCACATAAGATTTGCAGGCATATTCACCTGCCTCTACAGTCCGGATCTTCAAAGATCCTTAAAGCTATGAACAGATGCTATGACAAAGAAAAGTATCTTGCTCTGGCAAAGAAGATCAGGAATGAAATCCCCGATGTATCCATTACAACGGATTTAATCATCGGTTTCCCCGGTGAAACAAAAGAAGATGTTGATGAAACAATTGATGTGATCAGACAGGTTGAATATGATAATGCATTTACATTTATCTATTCAAAAAGGACAGGTACCCCGGCTGCTTCCATGGCTGATCAGGTTCCCGAAGAGGAGAGCCATAAGCAATTTGACAGGGTGTTGGCCGAAGTGCAGGCGTACGCAAAAAAACAAAGCTCAAGATTTGAGGGCAGGACAATGGAAGCGCTGGTTGAGGAAGTTAACGAAAATGATCCTTCACTTGTTACCGGCAGACTTTCAAACAATATAATCGTTCATTTCCCCGGAGACAGTACACTGATCGGAAAACTTGTTAATGTTCGTCTATATGAATGCAAGGGCTTTTATTATATCGGTGAGTTATGTTAGAAAAGATAAAGAAGAATAAAGATTTTCTGCTTTATATTGTATTAATGGTATCGGTGTTTGGCGTTTTTTCCATTGCTAAAGCCGGTATGGTGGGAGACGATCTGTGGTTTCGCGAAAAGGCATTAAGCATTCCTTTCTTTGAATACATCAAGGAAAGATATCTTATATGGTCATCGAGGGTTCTTATTGAGGCTTTGGAGTATTTTCTTGTAAAACATATTATGCTTTGGAAAATACTTACTTCTGTGGTGTACGCCGGTGGTATGCTTTTGATATCACGAATAACGGAATCCCTATTCCATAAAAAGCTTCCTTTCATGGTGCATGGACTGTTTGTATTCAGTCTTTATGCATTTCGAAAGGAGATGTTTTACGGCGCCGGTTGGATATCAACCACCGTAAACTATATCTGGCCCATTGCTGCATTGGTACTTTGCATCTTTTATATGAACAAGCTATGCGATAAAAAGAAACTTGCCGCACCGGAATACGTGATCTGTACTGTTTCTTTGATGTATTGTGTGTGCCAGGAGATTTCCTGCCCGGTAGCACTTGTTTTTATAGTATTGTTCACCATTCTGTACTATAAAAAGAATCATAATTTTAATGTATTTTTCTTTATTCTTTTGTTAATAGATGCAGCCGGATTTTTAAATGTATTTTTATGTCCCGGAAACAAACTCCGAATGGCTCAGGAGACTGCAACATGGTTTCCGGGATTTGAAAACTTAACTCTTTTTACAAAGATAGACCTCGGTTTTTCTTCCACAATGCAGAACTTTAATACCGGACTGGATCCCTTTGGATTAATGTTTTTTGCATTGATATTCCTTGCAGCTGTTGTATGTATAAACAATGCTTTGGGAAAACTCATAGGTGCGGTGCCGGTTATTATAAACATCATATTTGTGATCTTTAAATTTGATAATCTAAAAAAGCCGCCTTTTGAGTTTGATGCTGCGGATCCATTTATATCAACAGGTACGAATCCCAGCTTTTCAAATCCCGGAAGTCTGACAGTTGACATTTTGTTTTTGGTTCAGATCCTGTGCATAATAATTGTTGTAGCCATCGTCATGCAAAAAGAAAAGGCTATTCTTTGGACTGTGCTCCTTGTGTTGGGAACAGGATTAATGTCCAGAATAGCCATGGGATTTTCTCCGACTGTATGGGTTTCGGGTATCAGAACATTCTCGATGCTTTATATATCAATGGCCTTTGTATTACTAGCTTTGGGGTATTTTTTGTACAAGAAAAATAAATACACATTATTCTTCGGGTTACCCTTTGTTATATACGGCATCGTAATGAATGTCAGATAGAATTGTATATTCCGTCGTAATCAAAATTATCAAAACATTCCAGGATGTGGTCGAAAGTATTCTTGTGATCACCGCTTAGCTTGTAGGCTTTTAATTCATCTAAAGCTTCTTCAACTGTATCGGTGTCCATGGCTTCGGCTGCATCCTTTATCTTTGAAAATATATCAAGGACTAAGGCCTCGTCGGCAACGGGTCTGTCATCATTTTCATCCGAAACCTCGTAAAGAGGAGCCAGGATTTCTTTGAAACCGTTGCTCTTAAATATTAGTGAGCTATGATTGGTTTTGATATACTCAATATTTCCGGCTTTTCCTGCGTTCTCCAAAGCCTGTGCGTCCTCTCCGAACTGAGTGGCACCTATAATCCTTGCGGAACTTTTGAATGCATGAACTTTGATGGTATAGTTAACCCAATCTTCATGTTCAAAGTAGTCATTTAATTCATTCGCTTTCTGATCAAGTGATCTGTAGAAGATCTCCAGCAGCGACTCGAAATCAGCAAGAGATCCGCAATTCTTTATACCTGTTTCCGTATTTATTCCGGGAAGCATCAAATACCTTTCGGGGATATGTTCATTCACATCATTCGTAACTATCTGCTCTGACTCGGAAGGCTCTTTGACTTTCTCCGCAGGAAGAAAACTTCTTAAAAGCACTTCGAATTTATGTCCGTCAAGAGGCTTGCTCATATATTCGTTAAAGCCGGCCTTAAGGTATTCCTCGCGTACTCCTTTTATTGCATTGGCAGTCAGAACGATACATGGTTTGTCGTGGTTTGGATTATCCTTCATGTCTCTTGTTATGTGAAGGAGTTCGATTCCGTCTGTTTCGGGCATCATATGGTCATAGAAGAGTACGTCGTATTCGTTTTGCTTAAGAAGTTCTATGGCATCTTTGGCGCTCTCGGCGGTATCTACTTGTATCAGAGTTCTCTTTAAAAATCCTTTTGCGACATAAAGGTTCATGGACGCATCGTCCACAAGTAATACTCTTGCGTCCGGAGCAATGTAGTTTTCGCTTTCTCTCTCCAGATCTTTGGCTTTAGATACGTCGATTTCACTGTATTTTCCGATAGGTTCGTCTTTGTTTATTTCCTGTGAAACGGTAAATGAAAATTCAGATCCCTCACCGTAGATACTTTGTACCTCCAACTTGCTGTCCATAAGTGCAAGCAAGCTCTGGACAATATTCATGCCAAGGCCGGTACCCTCGATATTGCGGTTCCTGGCTTCTTCGATGCGCTCAAAAGCAGAGAAGAGAGATTTAATATCTTCTTCCTTGATGCCTATACCTGTATCAATACATCTGAATTTGACAGATGCTTTGTATTCATCCTTTGATACCAGTTCTACTTTAAAATCTACACCTCCTTTTTCGGTGTATTTAAGAGAATTGGTGAGGATATTGATAAGGCACTGTTCGATCCTCATGTGATCGCCCACAAGATATCTTGGAATAGCTTCATCCACGGAAATATTAAAATCCAGACCCTTTAGTTCCATTCTGGACCGTAGCATATTTTCCGTATCGTTTATAAGCATGGCCAGGTCGTAATCCACAGGGATAAGTTCAAGCTTGCCGGCTTCGATCTTTGAAAAGTCCAGTATATTATTGATCAGGGAAAGCAGAAGATCCCCTGATTTCCTGATATTATGAGCATATTCTTTTATATTGTCCTCGTTTGCTTCACGGAGGATCAATTCATCCATTCCAAGTATGGCATTTATGGGGGTGCGGATCTCGTGACTCATGTTAGCCAGGAAAGATCCCTTTGCTTTTGCGGCAGCTTCGGCAATTGCTTTTTCTGTCGCCAGTTCTTTAACCATGGTCTTTTCATAGTAAATACAGTTTTCCTTGTGGTTAAAGCCGTTATGTATCGCATATGCCATCTGACGGCAGCTTTCATAACCGCAGCAGGTACAATCGATATGCCGGGATTCCTCCGTATCTTTGTTCATGCTGAGGAATATATCGTTAAGTTCCTCATCAGTTGGGGTATTATATTTGCAAGTATCGGATCTGTCTGTATATCCGCGAAGATAATCCTCAAGAACAAGATTTTCAAACTGTTTATTATAGTTTTTAAGTCTTTCCTCGGGAGACAGATTCTTACCCCAAGGGCTGGTGGGAGAGTCTTTTTTACGCTTTTCTCTGATCTTCAAAAGTTCATACAGAGCATCATCCGTCTTTGATTTATCGGCTTCAACCGCAGTGCCGCAGATACAGCCTTTTTCACAGTTGAGTGCATCTATAAAGAGGAAAGGTGTCTCATTATTTTTTATTCTGTTTGTATTTTGGTGAAGCCACTCGTAAAGATGCTTTTCTCCCTCGATCTGGCGTATGAAAACTTCGTCGCCCAGAAACCATCTTACATTTTCCGCAAGTCCCCCGGGTGTGGGATAAAATGCACCCAGTCCATACTCAATCTCACTTTTATATTGATAATTATCAAGATCGATCCTGTCGGCATGCTTTATCAGGTGCTCGAATGTAACATTATACTGAACAAGACCCTCGTTGTGAGGATCGTCGATTTCCATTTTTTTAGCTATACAGGGGCTGATAAAAGCGAATTTATCTGTAATTCCCAGAACTTTTCTTGCATAAATGGCGGCACACATAAGTGGGCTTTGTACCGGGAAGAGCTTTGGAATAAGCTCGGGTATATATTGCTCGATATATGCCACCAATGCAGGGCAGGGCTGAGAAATTCCGCCCAGAAAATTATATTTGGTTATGTAATTTAAATACCCCCAAGTTGTTATATCGGCACCGAAAGAAACGCTTATGATGCGGTTAACTCCAAGGGCTTTAAGTCCTCCAAGGATCTGCTCATATCTGTCGGGGTAGTTTGCTTTGAATGCGGGAGCAAGAAGAATGGAGATCTTTTCGCCTTTTTTTAGGTCCTCGAAAAACCTGGGTGTATCGTCTACAAATTCACGGGCATTATGTTCGCAGACATCGATACAACTTCCGCAGGCAACGCATTTATCGTCATCTACGATGATCCTGGCCTTGCCGTTTTCTTCTTTTGAAATGCATGCACCGATGGCGCTGCATACTTTAATGCACTTGTTGCAACCAATACAATTGTCGTTTGTATGGATTATTGCATTCTTTGACATTCTTTTAACCCCTGAAATACTCTAAAATGATGATTTTTATCACACATTCCATATTATTTTATTCTCATTTAGCGGGTTTGTAAATGTGGAATGATTTATATTATCAATTAGCGCAGATTTCTGTACAAATACCATATTTTGATATAAAATATCTCTGTATGCACTAGACTTTGTATATGAATAGTTTACATAATTTTGGCAGGTTATTTATGATTGAGATTGATGATGTAACTAAATTATCTCCAATGATGCAAAAATATCTTGAGACCAAGGCTGAGTATAAAGACTGTATCCTTTTTTACAGGCTCGGTGATTTCTATGAGATGTTTTTTGAGGATGCGGAGCTTGTGTCAAAGGAACTTGAACTAACTCTTACCGGAAAAAACTGTGGTCTGGAGGAGAGAGCCCCCATGTGCGGAGTTCCGTATCATGCTGTTGATACATATCTTCCGAGGCTTGTATCCAGAGGTTATAAGGTTGCCATATGTGAGCAGGTAGAAGATCCAAAATTGGCAAAAGGGCTTGTAAAGAGGGAAGTTATCAGGATAGTCACTCCCGGAACAAACACAAATATACAGACTCTTGATTCCAACAGAAATAACTTCTGCCTCGGAGTATATTATCTGGATACAAAGGTGGGAATTGCTGTTGCAGATGTTTCCACCGGAGATTTTTATCTGACGGAAGTTGAGGATCTTTCCAAACTAAGGGACGAGATTACAAAGTTTGAACCCAGTGAGATCACATGCAATGAGGCTTTTCTTCTGTGCGGTGATTTTGTAAATGAGATAAAGGACAGATTTCACATCCCCTTTACCACTCTTGACAGTCACCAATTTGATGATACTTTTTGCAAGAACCTACTGTTAAAGCATTTTCATGCAGGTTCACTCATAAGCCTTGGAATAGAGGATTTTTCTTATGGGATGATAGCAGCCGGTTCGCTTTTAAAGTATCTTTACGATACACAGAAAACCGAGCTCAGTCATATCACCCATATCACTCCTTATATTTCCAGTAAGTACATGCTTATAGATTCCTCCACAAGACGTAATCTGGAACTTACCGAAACCCTCAGGGAGAAACAAAAAAGAGGTTCTCTTTTATGGGTTCTGGACAAGACAAAAACTGCAATGGGCGGAAGATTGCTGCGTGCCACCATTGAGCAGCCTCTAATTGAAATAGATGATATGAAATCAAGGCTCGATGCCATCGAAAACCTTAATGATCATGCTATTTCCAGGGATGAGATAAGAGAATATCTTAATCCTATTTATGATCTTGAGAGGCTCTTGGGCAAAGTTGCTTTTAAATCAGCCAATCCAAAGGATCTTCTTGCGTTTAAGAATTCATTATCCATGCTGCCTTCAATAAAGATCGCTCTCGGTGATCTTTCCGGGACTCTATTGAAAAGCATAGATGATGATATAGACGGTCTTGAAGATATTTACAATCTTATAGACAGTGCCATCAGCGAGGATGCACCTATCACAGTACATGACGGCAGCATTCTTAAAGATGGTTTCAATGATGATATAGACAGGCTCAGAGTTGCCAAGAACGAAGGTAAAAACTGGATAGCAGAGTATGAGGAGGAAGAGCGTCAAAAGACCGGCATTAAAAATCTTCGTATCAAGTACCATCGCGCCTTCGGATATTATTTTGAGGTAACCAACTCATTTACAAATATGGTTCCGGATTACTTTATAAGAAGACAGACTCTGACCAATGCTGAAAGGTTTTCCACCACCAAGTTAAATGAACTGGAGGATGCGATCCTTAATTCAGAGGAAAAACTGCTCAGGCTTGAATATGATATTTTCTGTGAGATCAGGGATGCAATAAGTGCCGAAACCGAAAGGATTCAGAAAACCGCAAAAGCCATTGCCAAGCTGGATATGCTCACGTCCTTGGCTTATGTATCCGAAAAGAACAGATATGTCAGACCTAAGCTTAATGATAAAGGGGTCATCGACATTAAGGACGGAAGACATCCTGTAGTGGAACAGATGCTTAACAACGGACTTTTTGTTGAAAACGATACTTATCTTGATACAAAAAATAATTGCATAAGCATTATAACCGGCCCCAATATGGCGGGTAAATCCACATATATGAGGCAGAGCGCACTTATTGTTCTGATGGCACAGATAGGATGCTTTGTGCCTGCTAAAAGTGCAAATATCGGCATAGTGGACCGTATCTTTACCAGAGTCGGTGCTTCGGATGATCTGGCCAGCGGACAGTCCACATTTATGGTCGAGATGAATGAAGTGTCCAATATCTTAAGGAATGCCACATCAAAAAGTTTGCTCATCCTTGACGAAATAGGACGCGGAACCTCCACATTTGACGGATTGTCAATAGCATGGGCTGTGATCGAACATATAAGTAATACAAATATTCTGGGTGCCCGTACACTTTTTGCCACCCATTATCATGAACTTACGGAACTTGAAGGAAAAATAAACAACGTAAACAATTACTGCATTGCGGTTAGAGAATCCGGGGATGACATTGTATTCCTTCGTAAGATCATAAAGGGCGGAGCCGACAGGAGCTATGGTATACAGGTAGCAAAGCTTGCCGGAGTGCCGGATATGGTAATAGACAGAGCAAAAGAGATAGCAGAGCAGCTGTCCGACAACGATATTACAGAAAAAATACAGGCCATCAGTGTTAACGGTCAGAGCGAGACTTCTAAGAAGAAGGTTCAGAAGTTGGATGAAGTAGATCTTGGACAGATCAGTTTTTTTGATACGGTTTCTGATGAAGATGTGTTGAAAGAATTGTCGGAGATCGATATTCAAACCCTGACACCCCTTGATGCTTTAAACACTTTGTATAAACTCCAAAATAAGATCAATAACAGATACAGTTTTTAATGAACG
>JAEEGL016630920.1_pt1 | contig 20767 bp, 8 predicted proteins | sample 9134231 | NCBI WGS metagenome assembly JAEEGL01 (sample SAMN16246548, study PRJNA631951) | gut metagenome | biome: gut microbiome; feature: rumen; material: fiber-attached | host: Bos | place: Iran: Karaj | collected 2018-10
TCCTTGAACCACTGCTGGTCGGCCTTCTGCATCTCGATGATGATCTTCTCGCCCTCGGCGTTCTCGCAATAGACGTCGAACACCGAGCGGCGGTCGTCCTTCGTGTCGCCCAGCTGCTCGGTGGGCAGCAGCGTCAGGCTCTTGATGACCTCCTTGCCCTGCAGCAGCGCATTGACCAGCCCAAGGGTGATGTCCTTGTTGGGCTCAGTGCCGAACAGCAGCTTGAAGCCGTAGTCGGTATAGGGGTTGATGTACCGTCCTGCTATCTCGTTCATTGCCATAGCCGTTTAAACATAAGTTTCTTCTGCTGCAAAAGTACGAAGAAATAATGGAACGGCCAAAGGAATTGCCGAAAAAGTTGGAAAAGGAACATTAATCAGCACAAGGAAAGGAACATAAATCTACAAAAAATCAAATAATTCAAGTTTCTCACGTTCTTTTCTACCACAGATTGCACGGATTAAACAGATTTTTGGCTGCGCGTTGTCAGGGGCATTTAGCAGATTATTACTGGGATTTCACCGATAATGGTTGCGGTTCAGAATCCGTGTAATCAGAATAAATCCCAATTCCAAGGTTATAATCTGTGTCATCTGTGCAATCTGTGGTCATTTTTGTTACATGCGAAAGTTGAGTCAAATAAAAATCTTTTTTTTGAGTGGAAAATTATTTATGTTAGATTTTTGAAGATTTACGTTTCCGTTGCGTCCGTTGGCAATTTGTGTAAAGCCTTCCCTGGCAATTTGTGTAAGACTGGAGAGATTGCGAGACCTGCCGTAAACGTTTACGCAAACTTTTAACAGAATTTACTACTTTCAAAGAGACGCCCTTCACATTTTTTTCGTATCTTTGCAGTCTGCAACCTACGCATTCGCAAACATTTTAACGATGAGAATCATTACTATGAATACGATTCAAACTAAAAAACAATATGAAGAGGCCATCAGCCGCATAGAAGAGCTATACAAGCTGACGGATGACAGCACCCCTGGCGACAGTCCGATGATGAAAGAACTGGACGCATTAGGAAAAGCCGTTGAAGCATACGAGGACATCCACTATCCGATAGCCAAGCCCTCATTGGCCAACACCATTTTGGGATTATAATTCTCATTTTACATATTTATTAACTTAAACTACTAATTATTTATGAAGTACAAATTGTTACGCTTCTGTCTGCTGGGCATCTTAGCGATGTTCTGCGGAACAGTGTTTGCAGACCAGGTTACGATGAAGTATTCTGGCGATGCGACCACAAACATGACGGGCGAGAACGATGCGGCTTTGTTGGGACTCGATGCCACCGCATGGTCGGTCGTCGGAGACAAGGGAGCAAATTCAAACTTCCCCGGTCTGAACAAGGCAGGCGACTTTCGCCTCTACTATTCCGCCAATGGCGGTAACACTATTACAGTGTCATCGCTCAATGGGGCAACCATCAACAACATTACCATGACCTTCACGGGTGACAGTTACGGCAACGTGTCCGTGACTGTTGAAGGCAAGGACGTTAGTGCAGAAGATGGTGTTTATGCCATTAACAGCTCATCGTTTGTCCTTGGCAATGCCAACACATCTAATGTGCAAGTACGCATCTCGGAAGTGGTCATCAACTACACTGCTGGCAGCGGCCCGACCGACACACGCACAGAAACCACTGTAACACTGTCTGGTGAATATCTGACAACAGGCACCGTCGGTGAGGAACTCGCACTGCCGACCGCAACGGTAATGGCTGGCGAGACTGCACTCGAAGCACTTCCCGTATGGAGCAGCAGCAATGAGGAAGTAGCCATCATCAACGATGGAAAGGTGAAACTGCTGAGTGCTGGTACCTCTACAATCAAGGCCGCCTTTGAAGGTGATGCCAGCAACAAGCCAAGCTCGGCCAGCTATACACTGACCGTAAAGAAGCCCATCGTCATCGAGGACGGTGTGTTTGACTTCAGCATGGGTTCCGACTATGGCTCCGGTTTGGAACAGTCTTCTGTGAAAATACAGGAGAGCACTTGGACAGCAGGCAATGTTGTCATGGAGGTTTCCGGCAGAAACTGCTGGTATACAGACAACAAGACGCTGAGAATTTATAAGAACAATGCGGGTGAGGGCGAAGAAGGCAACGCCGGAACATTGGCAATCTCTGTTCCAGAAGGCAAGTTGATCAAGAAAATCGTCTTCACAGGAAACACTGAGCTGGCAAATATCAGCGCAGACAAAGAAGCATACAATACAGAGACTTTCACTTGGGAAGGTTCTTCCAATGCTGTAACATTCAGGGTAAACGACGGAGCTGGCACTGTCCAGATTTACACCATCACCGTGACTTACGAGGATGAGGCTACAGAACCTGTATGGGCTTGGGCTGACATCAAGGCCGACTTCACTAACCAGAGCTTCTTCACCGAGGCTGACAAGGAAGGGGCAACGGCTGGTCTGAAGATGAATGCTGACGGTACGTTTACCCGCGTGGAAGCTGATGCTGTCGACGCAAACGCTGTCATCAGCGGCAAGTACCACTCGGACGAGCACGGTATCTCGAACTTCTCAGCACAGGTGAAGGTGGAAGGTCCCGTGAAGATCACCTTCGGCACCTGCGCTTGGGGCGGCAACGTCACCGTGAAGGATGCAGCGGGTACTGAGGTCGTACCGACATTCTCCACCAATACCGGCGCCTGCTACCACAACGGCAAGGATGCAAATGTCGTCTCTGCATATTATAAGGGCGAGGCTACCACGCTGACCATTGCCGGCGGCAGCTATGTTCCCTACTTCGCAGTAGAGAAAGTTGACATCTCTGAAATTCCCAGCGAGGCTAAGATTAGCTTCGACATTGCCGGTGTTGAGTGCGAGGGTGTTGCTCCCGCCGAGATTACCGCTGAGATTGGCTCAAAGATTACCATTCCTGCCAACCGCACACTGTACAAGGAGTTCTACACCCTGACGGCATGGACTGACGCAGAGGGTAAGCTGTACAAGGCTGGCGACGAGGTGACAGTCAGCGAAGACCTGACGCTCAAACCCGTGTTCGCCGAAAACGCTAATCCTGGCGAGCAGACGGAGCCTGCCACCATCGTCTGGGACTTCCAGCAGAAGAATGGCGCTCCCGTGCTGAACTACCAGAACGCTACTGGCATCTATGTGGCTCAGGTGACCGTAAACGATGTCACTGCCGACCGCAAGCTGGACTTCGACACCAACAACGGTGGTAAGATTGCCAACGGCTCATGGCAAGACTGGTGCCAGATGAATGGCGGCACCAAGCTGACCATCCCAGCACAGAAGGGAATGACCGTCTCTATCGAGAGCTACAGCGCTACGACAACGACAACCATTGCCGGCTCTACCGACTACACGACAGAGGGTAATGTGGTGACCTATACCTACGAGGGTACTGCCGAGACCATCGACATCGTCATTGGCGACGGCTCGTACTTCCGCTATGTAAAGGCCGTCTATCCCGTTCCCGCTGCTGACGAGGAGGAGTTCGTCGACATCAAGGCTGACTTCACCAACGGCTCGTTCTTCACCGCAGAGGAGACCAACGCCACCACCGCCGGTCTGAAGATGAACGAGGACGGCACATTCACACGTGTTGCTGCTGACGACGAGACGGCCAACGCCGTCATCACCGGTAAGTACCACTCGGACGAGCACGGTATCTCGAACTTCTCGGCCACCGTCAAGGTGCTGGGTACTGTCAAAGTGTCGATGGGTACCTGCGCATGGGGCGGTGACGTCACCGTGACGAATGCCGAGGGAACTACCGTTGCTACGTTCAACACCAATACTGGTGCTTGCTACCACAACGACAAGGAAAACAACATCGTCTTCGGATACTATAAGGTGAACGAACCTACCACGCTAACCATCAGCGGCGGTGCTTACACTCCGTACTTCGCCGTAGAGGCTATCAGCCCAGAGCTGATTCCCAACGACGTGAAGTTCGTCTACGACATCACCAGCGCCGAATGCGAGGGTGTTGCTCCTGAGGCAGAGGCCATTGCTATCGGCAAGGAGTACACATTGCCGAAGAACTATACACTCTACAAGGAAGGCCACACGCTGACTGGCTGGACCGACGGCGAGAACACCTACGCTCCCGGTGAGGCCATCAAGGCTCCCGAGGCTGAAGAGATTACGCTGACTCCAGTATTCACCGCTAATGAGGTGACGCTGGCTGACCGCACAGAGCCTGTCACCGTGAAGTTCAACTTCCGCCGTGACGCTGGTGCTCCTACCGTGGCCTACCAGAATGCTACCGGCATCTGGGTGGCTCAGGCTACTGTCAATGGCAAGAACATCGATGTGAAGGCCGACTTCGACACCACCGACGGTAAGTTTGCCAACGGCAACTGGACTGACTGGGCTCAGCTGAACGGTGGTACCAAGTGGACGGTTCCTTCCTGCAAGGGCGCTACCGTCTCGATGGAGGCCTACAGCGAGATTACTACTACGACTATCGACGGACAGACTGACTACACCAGTGGCAAGACCATCAGCTACGAGATTGCCGGTGCTGCCGAGACTGTCGACGTCGTGATTGGCGACGGTAGCTACTACCGCTATATCCAGGTAGTGCTGCCCGTGGTACAGAGCCAGGGCGGTGGCGAGAGCTACGAGAATGCCGTGGCAAAGGTCAATTGGCCGTTCAACGACTCTGGCAATGTTGCCAGCTATGTTGCAGAACCTGCTGGTGCTTTCTCGACTGTGGCCGTCAATACTGGCGACCTCACCATCACTGGTGTGGCTTCCCGCTCTGCTGACGACTTGGCCCAGGGTATTTCGTTCATTAAGTTCAAGCCTGCCGGCACAACTACAGCCGTGCAGTGGGTGGCTAAGCCCGCAGCAGGTCTGACGTTCACCCCGACCAAGATAAGCATGTGGATTCAGCGCTTCGGCACCGATGCCGAGAACGGTGTGACCATCACCGCAAAGGTGGGTGAGGGCGAGGCTATCACTCTGGGCAACTTCACCGCTCCGCGTGCCAACAAGAATCAGACCGACGACAAGTATGGCAAGAGCAGCAACTGGACCAACCATGTTGAGATTGAGCTGACTGCAGAGCAGCAGGTTGCCCTGACGTCTGGCGACGAACTCACACTGTCGGCTACCGTTGGAGTGGGATCTACAAAGGAGGGAGGCTTCAGCGATGTCATCATCGAGGGCCTTGTCAACGGTACGAAGGCTGACGTGGCTATGTACACGCTGGCTACCGTTGTGGCTCCTGAGGAGGCTGGTAGCATCAACGTCTACCCGAAGGCCGACACCTACGAGGAGGGCAGCGAGGTGAAGCTCACCGCTACCGAGAACTTCGGCTATGACTTCGTCAACTGGACAGATGCTGCCGGTGAGGTAGTTTCTGAGGAACCCGTATTCACATACACGATGAACAGCGACGCTACGCTCACCGCCAACTTCAAGGCCGTTGAGACCTACGAGCTGGCTCTGACCGTCGACGGCACCAACGACTACATGGTAACCGTCAACCCCGCTCCTGAAGTAGTGGGCGGCAAGTGGATGTACGAGGCCGGCACGGCCGTACAGCTGAACGCCAACCAGTACGAGGGTCTGGTGACCTTCACCAACTGGAGCGACGGCGAGACCAGCAGCAGCAAGCTCGTCAGCATGACGGAGAACATCCAGCTGACCGCTTACTACGCACAGGCCGACATCATTGCCGGATGGGACTTCTACACCACTGGCTCTAATGGCCGCAAGGCAGACTTCGCAGCACAGGACAACGATGCCGACGCCCTGAACCTGGTGAACACCGAGACAGGCGAGACACAGGGATGGTTAGACAAGAGCTGGCTCGGTGCTGGCGGATACGAGAGCTTCAAGGGTGCTGCCGTCAACTGGCGTGAAGGCACGAAGAACGGCGACGTGGGTAACTGGCACTGGCAGACCAAGATCAATGCCGAGGCATTTACCGACATCAACGTGCAGTTCCAGATGCTGTATAACTACAACGCCTACCAGACCTACAACGCCGAGTTCTCACTCGACGGCGAGAACTGGACTAAGTTCGGCAGCATCACCATGACAGGAGCCAAGGCAGAGGCTCAGTTCAACGAGCAGCTGCCCGCAGAGGCCAACAACCAGAAGGATCTCTTCATCCGTATGCTGGCCGACAAGACCTCTAATGTAGACGGTGCCGCCTCAGCCAACGATGGTAACACACTGGCCATGTTCTTCATCACCGGCACGCCGAAACTCGTTGACGACGGCACGGCTCCCGTGCTCGTATCTACCGTTCCTGCCGACGGTGCTACCGGTGCTTCGGCAAGCGGCAAGATTGTGCTGACCTTCGACGAGCGTATCAAGATGACTGAAGGTGCTGTGGCTTACATTAACAACACGGACTTCGAAGGCCTGGAGATGCAGAATCCGACTAAGGGTGTCGTGAGCGGCAAGACCATCACCTTCGAGTACAAGGGACTGGAGTATACCACACAGTACGCATTCACCCTGGCTGGCAACACGGTGGCCGACCTGACCGACAACTTCTTGACTGAACCCATCAACCTGACGTTCACCACCATGGCACGTCCGAGCGTTGACAAGAAGATGTACGACTACGTGGTCGGCAACGTCGATGAGCTGATGGCTGCCATCGATGCCGCCCAGAAGCGTAGCGACAAGAACGTGCGTTACCGCATCTTCATCAAGAACGGTGAGTACACCATTCCTCTCAGCTCGACCATGAAGACAGTCAACGGCTATGAGGTTCCTGAGTGTATCACCTTCATCAACACCACGAACGTGTCGTTCATCGGTGAGAGCCGCGACGGCGTCATCATCACCAACGGCATCGACAAGAATGAGACCTTCGCCGGACAGTACGGCACTACCAGCAAGTACGACGGCATCGGCAACAGCGACGTGCTGCAGATCAGCGGTAGCGACTACTACTTCCAGGATCTGACCATCGAGAGTGGTATGGACGACGCTACAGGTCGTGACCTCGCCGTTCAGGACAAGGCTACGCGTACCATATATAAGAATACTGGTCTGCGCGGCTATCAGGACACCTGGACATCGAACAACGACAATGGTCTCTACTACTTCGAGGGCGGTTACGTCCGCGGACGCACCGACTTCATGTGCGGTAAGGGCGATGCCTTCTTCAATGGCGTCGAGATTCGCCAGATTGCCGGTGGTTATGCTGCCGTGCCTTCAAAGAGCATCAAGTACGGTTATACTTACAAGGATTGCGTCATCAACGGCGAAGGCTCTGGCGTTGACGGCAACTACACCCTCGGTCGTCCTTGGGGTAGCGGCACTCCCGTGGCACTCTGGATTAACACGAAGATGAACGTCGTTCCCTCTGCCATCGGATGGAATGAGATGAGCGGCGGCTGGCCCAAGCGCTTTGCCGAGTACAACTCAATGACTTCTACTGGCAGCGTCATCGACCTCAGCGGTCGTAAGAAGGTCTTCGGCGACGGACACGAGAACAATCCTGTGCTCACCGCAGAGGAAGCATTAGAGGCTGGCAACCTGCACAACATGTTCGGCGAGTGGGATCCCACTCTCGCTACCGAGCAGGCTCCTATCCCTGCCAATGTGAAGATTGAAGGCTTGACCCTCACTTGGGACAACAGCGACTACGCACTTCTGTGGGCTGTCTGCAAGAATGGCAGCGTGATTGGCTTCACGACGGAGCCGACCTTCACGGTGGACGACCAGACTGCAGCTTACACCGTACGTGCTGCCAACGAGATGGGTGGACTGAGCGAGGCTTCCGACGAGGCTGTCTCCACTTCCACGGCTATCATGAATGTCGAAACTGCACAGCCTGCCTCTGACGGCAGCGTATACACCATCCAGGGTATTCGCGTCGACAAGGCTCGAAGGGGTCTCTACATCGTCAACGGTCGTAAGATCGTCGTGAAGTGAGAATAAAGCAGAGCTTGCTCATGCTTTATCGAGCGTGAACGAGCTCAAGCTGAAAGCTTAAGGTCGTGATTAAGTGAGCATAAAGCTGAGCTCGCTCATGCTTTATTCACCTACACCTTATTATATTAATAGCATCATCAAGCAGGCGGAAGGCTTATACCTCCCGCCTGTTTTAATTGTTAAAATTCGCAATCGTTTACGATAAAAAGCATATCATTTCCTTTGTCAATTGAACTATTCTTCGTAACTTTGCAGCAGAAATATATATATTTTTTGTTAAATTTTAAAAAACTACTAATTTTATGTCTGTTAAATTTAAGAGTATTTTCCGATCGGCACTATTATTGTGCCTGCTCTTGGTGTGTGGCCAGGCTATGGCTCAGACTACCGCTAAGGGTACGGTAACCGACGCCACGGGGGAACCCGTCATCGGTGCTACCGTGGTTGAGAAAGGGAATCCGAAAAATGCAGCAGTGACCGACTTCGACGGTAACTTTACACTCAAGCTGCAGAACGGCAAGACGGTGGTCATATCTTATATAGGTATGGTTACACAGGAAGTCAAGGCCGGCCCCGACATGAAGGTTCAGCTGCAGGACGACAACGCTGCCCTTGAGGAAGTGGTCGTCGTCGGCTACACCAGCAAGGCCCGTAAGGACTTGACCGGTTCGGTGGGTTCCGTCAGCGGTGCAAAGCTGGCTGTGGTGCCTGTCACCTCTGCCGCCGTTGCCCTGCAAGGTAAGATTTCTGGTGTTCAGGTGACGACCGTTGACGGTCAGCCTGGTGCCGACGTCAACATCCGCGTCCGTGGCGGCACGTCCATCACGCAGTCCAACGAACCGCTGTACATCGTCGACGGTTTCCAGGTTTCGAACATCAACGATATTCCCCCGACGGATATTGCCAGCATCGACGTCCTCAAGGATGCCTCGCTGACCGCCATCTACGGTGCCAAGGGTGGTAACGGTGTTGTCGTGGTAACCACGAAGTCGGCCAAGGAGGGTAAGGTACAGGTGACGTTCAACGCCAACCTCAACATCAGCCACCTGGCCAAGAAGCTCGACCTGATGAATGCTCAGGATTTTGCCAACTACCAGTACCAGTGGCACTCCTGTAACGGTACACGTTCTACGAACGGTAAGTTCTTCCGTGCCAACTTCGGTAACCCCTACGACCTCGACATGTACTCCACCCTGCCCTCTCATGACTGGCAGAAGGAGGTGATGGGCGAGACCCCTGTCAACTACTCGACCAACGTGACCATCGGCGGCGGCTCGGACAAGATCAAGTTCAACCTCTCGCTGACACAGTCGGAGGACAAGGGTATCATCCTCGGCTCAGGCGTACGCCGCACGAACATCAACTTCAAGACCAACGTACAGCTGTCGAAGAACTTCAGCATCCAATTCAATCCGAAGTTCACATACCGCCGCGACGAAGGTGCTGGTGGTAACAACATCGGTACAGGTGGTATCATCGACGTGCTGAAGTACCGTCCCACCAACGGCTTGCGCGAGTTCGGATACATTGACCCGGCCTATGCAGACCCTGCTGAGGAGGAGCTGTTCAACTACACCAACCCAAAGAGCGACATCGCCATCAACCAGCTCATCAAGCACACATACACCTATACGAATAGTGTTGCATTAGAGTGGAAGCCCATCAAGGGACTGAACCTGCGCTCAGAGGCCACCATCGGACTGCAGTGGGCAGACCAGAGCCGTTTCTACGGAGCATACACCTCCGTGGGACAGTCAACGGTACACAACAAGCAGCCGGTAGCCACCATTGCCCACACTAAGCGTCTGAACTACGTGTGGACCAATACGGCAGCCTATAACTTCTCGCTGAAGGACATGCACAACTTCTCGTTCCTGCTCGGTCAGGAGATTTATGACTCGCAGACACGCAGCAACTCGATGACCAACCACCTGTTCCCCGAAGCCTTTACTGCACAGGAGGCATGGGACAACATGAACTTCGGTACGCCCTACGATGTGTCATCGTCGCTTTCTACGCCTGACCGCACGGCATCGTTCTTCGGACAGGTCAGCTACAACTACAAGCACCGCTACCTGATTTCGGCCACGATGCGTGCCGACGGCAGCACCAAGTTTGCCCCTGGCTACCAATGGGGCTACTTCCCCTCCATCAGTGGTGCATGGGTGCTCTCCGAGGAACCATTCATGAAGGACATTAAGTGGATCAGCCAGTTGAAGATACGTGCCGCCTACGGTCTGGCAGGTAACAACCGTATCGGCAGCGACCTCTACCGTGAACTTTATGCTATCAATTCCACAGGTGGTCCTGGCTTTGGCGAGGTCACCTCACTGGGTGAGCAGTACTACGGCAACAACAGTGGTTCGCAGTTCTATAACCACAAGATCAAGTGGGAGACCACCATCACCCGCAACCTGGCTGCCGACATCTCACTGTTCAACGGCCGACTGACCATCACGCCGGAGTTCTACTGGAACACCACCCGCGACCTGCTGTACAGAAGCGACCTGCTCGCTGTCGGCTATACCAGCCAGATGCAGAACATCGGCCAGGTGACCAACAAGGGTATCGAGCTGACCGTCAGCGGAGACATCCTGCAAGGTAAGGACTATGTGCTCTCCGCAAACTTCACCTTCGGTCACAACAAGATGAAGATTGACAAGCTGAACGGTACCGACAAGGTCGTCTGGGACCAGAACGACCGCTGGAAGTCAAGCTATAACGACTACTGTCTCCGCGAAGGCGACGAGGTGGGACTCATCTACGGTTTCGTCTACGACGGACTCTATCAGTTCGACGAGTTCTACTTCGACCCGCAGAACAACTACCAGGCCATCCCCTGGGGCAGCAGTGCTGCCGACAACGGAACCAGCAGCAACTGCGGACCGCGTGAGGACGGCTACGTGACCGTCATCAACGACGTTTCTGGCACCTCCAACTCTGGTATCGCTACCCTGCCAGGTAAGATCAAGTTCAAGGATCTCGACGGCGACGGCCGCATCACCGAGAACGACCGTACCGTCATCGGTAACACCAACCCCAAGTTCCAGGGAGGCTTCGGACTGAGCGGCTCATGGAAGGACTTCGACTTCACGGCCAACTTCAGCTACATGCTCGACTTCGACATCAACAATGCCACGGCCTACACGCTGTCATCGTCAGAGGGTAATAAGAACAAGTTCAACAACGTCCTCGCCAAGTTTGCCAACGGCTGGCAGTACAACGACATTGACGGTAGCATCACCAACACCAAGGGCGACATTCTCTACAAGGTATACTATCTGAACGACCCAGTCGGTCTATATAAGCGTGCCAATGAGGGACGCACGTTGTGGAACCCCACCGACGTGACTACCAAGCTGACACAGTCGTACTTCATCGAGGACGGCTCGTTCCTGCGCTGCTCCGACGTGACCCTCGGCTACACGCTGCCTAAGAAGCTGACCCAGAAGATCGGTATCTCGAAAGCCCGCTTCTATGTGTCTGCATCCAACCTCTTCATCATCACCAAGTACACTGGCTATGACCCTGAGGTGGACATTCAGACTGGTCTGACCTGCGGTATGGACTACAACCGCTATCCGCGCGCCCGCAGCTTTGTATTCGGTACTAACATCACTTTCTAAAGGTAAAAGTAATAGTGAAAAGTGAATAATAACAAGAAAAGTATTATGAAAATCAAGAATATTCTTTTGACCGGAGTGGCAATGCTGTCGTTGGTATCGTGCAACGACTATCTTGACGTGGATGCACCGTCGGCCTACTCTGAGGACTTTGTGTTCGGCCAGAAGTCGGAGATTGAGCGCGCCCTTAACGGTGTGTATGCACAGGCTATTGTCGGCGACCTGTACGGCAATGCCTATCAGTACACCTTCAACTACAATAGTGACGTGGAGGTGCGAATCAGTTCTGACGGCAACCATGCACACGACACTTACTACCGCTTCGACTGCGACGAGCAGGGCGGCGACATCCAAAAGTTCTGGACGGCAGCCTACAACCTGATTGAGTACTGCAACAAGTTCATCACATCGGCAGAGAAAAGCAAGTTCTACAAGAACGACGGCGATGACGAAGAGTGGAAGCAGGACGCACAGGTACTGCAGTGGATAGGCGAGGCCAAGTGCCTGCGTGCCATGATTTATCACGACCTGGTGGTCATGTTCGGCGACGTGCCATTTACTTTCGAGCCGGCCAGCAGCCGAGCCGAATATGTGATTCCCATCACCGACCGTGAGACCATCCAGACTACCATCATCAACGACCTGAAAGCCATTGCTCCCTTCATGTCAAGCAGCAAGGGCGTTACCGTCGAACGTTGCTCAAAGGAGTTCGCCCACGCAATGATAGCTCGTATCGCACTGACTGCCGGCGGCTACTCGCTGCGTCCTGACAAGAACGACAGCCACAGCTATGGTACCATGCAGTGTCCCGACGATGCCACACGCCGCGCCTTCTACCAGACGGCCCGCGACTATGCCGACTCCGTTATCGTTGCCGGCACCCACGACCTCAAGGCCGAGTATCAGGATGTGTTCGTCAACGAGTGCAACTATCAGGTCATCAACGACGACGACCCCATCTTTGAATTGCCCTTCGCCAAGGAGTCGACAGGTAACACGGGCTACATCCAGGGACCCACCTATCAGTCTTATGAGAACAAGACTACGGGCGTATGGGGTGCCACCAGCGGCAATACCCGTCTGCACGCCTTCTACCGCTTCCTGTTCCGTGAGAACGACAAGCGCCGTGAATTCATCAACGGTTTGTGGTACTATACCTATCGCATCGACGAGAACAGCAACCAGGTTGATTCCATCGTCATCCGCAACGACTACACCGTCCACAACAACAAGTGGTCGAAGCTGTGGACGTCCGAAGGCTCTGCCCTCGGCCCTGGTTCCACTGGCTCCACCGGCATCAACTTCCCCTACATGCGCTACGCTGACGTGCTGCTGATGTACGCCGAGGCTGCCAACGAGCTGGACGGAGGTCCCTCCGACACCAAGGCTGTCGCATGCCTGACAAAGGTTCACAATCGTGCCTTCGACGACGGTGATGCCGAATTCATCACGGCTGCTGTGGCCGACAAGGATGCCTTCCAGAAGGCCGTGATGGACGAGCGCAAATGGGAGTTTGCCGGCGAGAACATCCGCTGGCGCGACCTCGTGCGTACCAACACCATCGCCGAGGAGCTGATGTACAGTTTCCTGCGCTACTATGCTGCTGGTATGGCCGGTGAGTCAGGCTTCGAAGAGGCCATCAACGAGCACGACGGCAACGACTTCAACTACAAGCCACTCACGATGTATTACCACAAGTACAACATCGGTGAGGTCAACGCATACGGTCTGCGCATGTATCGCACACAACTCTATGGATACCTGGTTACCGATGGTGCTATCAGCCGGATATTCCCCAACCAGTCGCTGCCCACGCTGCGCATCTACAATGCCTATAGCCGTCTGTCGCAGCCTGTCACAAGTCAGATCACACGTGGAGGTTTCTCCGCTGAAGGCTGGAGCAGTGCCAAGTACTACTCTTGGTACAACGACAACACAGCACAGCCCAACAACCAGTGTAAGTACAGCTACTATGGCTTCATACGTGCTGACGACAATGGCAACCTCTGGGTTATCCGCAATGGTGTCCAGGAGCAGTTCTCCAGCATCCCCGCTGCTGAGTCACTTCCCGCTGTACGCTACATCCTCCCCTATCCTAACCAGGTCATCCAGCGTTCGGCAGGTGCCTACAAGAACTACTATGGCTATTAAGGGAAGGTAAAAGGTGAAAAAGTAAAAAAGTTAAAAAAATGACCGATATGAAAAAGATACTGAATAGCATCATGTTGCTCCTGTTGGCAGCCACCTCGGCACTCGTGGTGTCTTGTAAGGACGACGACAGCAAAGGCTCGTCGACCGACACTAACAGGGAGTTTATGACCATGTTCATCACGGATAATACCCGTGGCAAGGGTACCGACTATCCATACAACAGCGGACTGGATGGAGCCTATCCCCACGGCAACACCATCCACCTCTACTGGTATGGCGTGAACGACTGCGCTGGCTACCAGATTCAGATGGGCCTACAGATCAAGGTCAGCGGCGGTGCCGAGGCCTGGGCCAAGGTTCAAGGCACCAGCGACCTGCTGCTCGACACCATCGTCGGCCCCAAGCAGCTCGACCTGCTGCTCAAGGACTTGCAGTACTCTACAAACTACCGTTTCGCCATCCGCGCCCTGTCGAAGCTGGACCTTAACATCAAGGGTGACGAGAGCACATTCGCCCACGCCTCCAACTGGTTTGGACACGGCAACGGACGCCAGTGGCAGGAGTATCTTGGCATTGCCACCAACGACCGCTACCCAACTCCTATGGCCATCTACGTAGACCAGTCGGTGACTACGGAGAACACCATGCACGTCTACTTCAACCAGAACATCAGCGACCTTGGCCTCAACCTCAACGACGAGGACGACAAGGACAAGTATGATGCCTACTACGAGAACTTCAACATCGACGAGAACGGATACTTTGGCTACAAGTACCTCACTGTACAGCCTTCTCCCAACAACCCCAACTCAACAGTTGACGAGAAGTGGAAGAAGTATGAGATTACCGATGAGGACCGCGCCCGTGGCTATGTGGTTATCACTGGTCTGACAGCCAACTCGGTGTACGTTATCGATGTCATCGACCCACTCGTGCCGGTGGCCATCGATGCCAAGTACAACACACTTACTGCCCGTTCTGACGGCCAGCCTGGCGAACCTATCCTGCTCGACCACGACGAGCTGATGGCTCAGGCTGCCAACCTGGAGATTCCAAAGAACGATGCCAAGCGTGCCGACGTGTTCGGACCCATGGCCGAGAAGTATCAGGCTGCTCCAATCACTCCGACGCTCTACGACTTCATCTCTGACACCAAGTATGCAGAGGGGCAAACCTTCTTGTTGGAGGGTGGCAAGACCTATTATCTGGATGGAAACGACATCACCTGTAAGGGCTTCGTGTTGCGCACCCGTCCTGAGGATGTGGAAAAAGGTCTCCGTGCAAAGGTTATCTGCGGTATCGGCAACAGCACCTCCGTGTTCATACAGGCAAATGAGGGTCGCCAGTGGGATGGCTGTCCCTATTCCATGTTCACTTTCGGACGCTCACCGGAAGCTGGTGAGGGCGGAGAAATCCGCATGAAGAAACTGGCTTTCTACGACATTGACTTCGACAACCCAGAATGCTTCAACTATGGAGACCAGAAAGCGGGCATCGGTTCTGCAACGGGTAACTACTTCTTCAATATGTTCAGCGACGGTATGGCCATCACCCTTGACTCGCTGGTCATCGAGAACTGTACCTTTAAGCGTATTGTCCGTGGCTTTGTCCGTGAGCAGGGGCCCAACTACAAGATTTGGAATCACGTACTCATCAAGAACAATCTGTTCTACGACTGCGGATACTACAGCAACGGTGCTGGTGGTTACTGCTGGATTGACGGTGCCGGCAACAACGGCAAGACCAACATGCTGGCTGACTTCAAGGCCATCGAGAACACATTCTACGACTGTCCGTTCCCAGCCTTTATCAAGCAGCAGTTGAGTGAGGAGTTCAAGTATGAGAGCGACACGAGGTGGAACATCACATTCTCGAACAACACGCTTGTCAACTACAACACCCGTGGCGACGGTTCCATCTTCAAACTGACACGTATCCCCAACGGTTCAGTGTTCAACGTGGAGAACAACCTCATCATGCTCTGTAAGCAGGCTGGCGACCAGCGTGTCCTGGCACAGTGGGGTGCCTATGTGCCAGACACAGAGACCATGTCTGACGGCTCTGCGGGACACATCACGCTGAACTTCAACAACAACTGGTCGCCCAACAACGACCTGACGAACGGTTCTATCTTCAGCTCTCGTGCCTTCGACAACGAGAAGGATGGCTTCGGAGCCCTGGTGTCCAACAACAAGGCCACATTGAACGGTTCGCTCAAGGTTGCCGTGGCCGAGATTTCGGCTACCGACCTGCTCATCAGCCCCTGCCCACCACACGTAGCCGCCACGGCAGAAGACCAGAACATGCACCGTGCTGACGCACTGGATGGCACTGCCACTACGCAGTATAACGTGAACCTCTTCTTCAAGGACACCAACAACGACATCTACAAGAACAATGTCGGTGCTGCACGTTGGAGAAAATAAGAGAATTGATCACTGACTATTGACAATTGATAATTATGAAGACATTCAGAAATATGATAATCGCGTTGGCAACCCTGACAGCAGGGTTTGCCATCGCCTCGTGCAGCGATGCCAACGACTACGAGGATGCAAATACTGACAACCCGTCGTGGATAACCAACTACACCGACTCCACCGCCGTGCCTCACCCTGAGTCACTGGCCGGCACAAAGTGGGTGCGTGGTACAGGACTCAAGAAGAACGCATACGGTGAGGACGTGCAGGGCTTCGTCGAGAGCCTCGACTTCGTGTCTGCCGACTCGGTGAGCGTCAAGATGAGCCAAGGGGCTACAGCAGGCACCATGGGTGCTGACGACTCCAACAACGAGAAACTGCCGCTATACGAGTACTCCTACAGCGACAAGACAGGAGCCGTCCAGATACTGCAGCGTAACGTCAACAAGGGAACAGTCACCAAAAAGCCCATCTTCGTCGGTGTTGCAGTCAGCGGTACGCAGGAAGTCATCACTATCGTACACTACGGTGACACGCCTGCCCAGACCTATCTGGTGAAGCAGTATTAATAAGGCATATTGCTAACAACCTCTCTCTATACGGGCGGACATCATCCCTGGTGTCCGCCCGTATTATAGTTATCCGACTTTCGCATGCTATTTATTAAAACTTCAGATCCTGTTCGCGTAACGGATTCAATACGCGCGCGATAATACGGAAAAGACAGAATGACCCCACACTTCCCTCACTTCCCACACCTAACCCATGTTACATGAGATAAAGTCTAGGTGTGGGAAGTGTGGGAAGTGTGGGGTAAAAAGAGTATATGACGAATACGCGCGTGCGCGCGTAAATGAGGAATGAGAAATGAGAAATGAGGAATGAGGAATGTGAGAAGCCCACTCACGGAGCTGAGTGGCCTAGTTACGGAGCTGAGTGGCCTAGTTACGGAGCTGAGAAGCCCACTCACGGAGCTGACAGGGCATCTCACCATAGTTTTACGGTATAATATTTGGATAATTCAAAAATTGTTCGTAACTTTGCAAGTGAATTTAATCCTGATTCATTATGATAACGATAGCTAATCCGATATATGACATCGTATTTAAATACCTCATGGAAGATGAGCGTATTGCACGAACCATCCTTTCTGCTCTCCTACAGAAAGACATTGTCAAAGTAGAGGTTCGCCCGCATGAATACAGCAGCAACAAACGTGACACGTTGTCTGTTTTTCGTATTGACTTCGGTGCAACAATACGTGAAAGTAACGGTTCTGAGCACCTGATTTTGATAGAACTGCAAAAGACGTGGTTGCCGACAGAGACGCTTCGATTCCGCCAGTATCTGGGCGTACAATACGAGAATCCCGCCAACATCATCGCCGACAGCGACGACCAGCATGCCCTGCCGATGGTTGCAGTATACTTGTTAGGACACAAGGTAGGCGACATTGAAGAGCCTGTACTTTATGTCCACCACCGAACGTACGACTATGAGGGCAAGGTGGTCACCAAGGGGCTTCCTGACCCGTTTGTCGACAGCCTGACCCACGACAGCATCATCGTTCAGATTCCACGGCTGCACGGCAAGATCAACAATCGGCTGGACGAGATACTGAGCATCTTCGACCAGACCAGAAAAGACAGCCGGAATCAACAGATGCTAAACATTGATGACACGCAGTATCCAGATGACGACGTTGAAATGCAGCATATCCTAAGACGCCTGCTGATGGCGGCCACCAATGCCGAGATGCGAATGGACATGAACGTGGAAGACGAATACTTCTCCATCATAGAGAAAAGGGATACTGAGATTATGCAAAGAGACCGAAGAATAGCCGAGCAAAACGTCGAGATAGCAGCTAAAGACGAGCAACTCAACCAGAAGGACGAGCAACTCAGCCAGAAGGACGAGCAACTCAGCCAGAAGGACGAGCAACTCAGCCAGAAGGACGAGCAACTCAACCAGAAGGACAAGCAACTCAGCCAGAAGGACAAGCAACTCAACCAAAAGAACGAGCAGCTCAACCAAAAGAACGAGCAGCTCAACCAAAAGAACGAGCAGCTCAACCAAAAGAACGAACAGCTTTTAGCCTCAATACGTTTACTCCTGCAAGCAGGAATGACCGTAGATGAAATAGTAGGGAAACTTAATATCAGCAAAGATTTCGTTATATCCGTTCAGCATTGAACGCCGGGTTATCATATTTACGGAACAAAGCATGGTTCCGCACCCGCAAACCTTTACGTAAATAATTTGCGGAAAAAGACTTAAAAAATTTGGCTATATGGAAGAAAATCACTATTTTTGCAACGCATTATCATGTAAACAGAACGAATAGGATATATTTTTTTATTAATTTATTAACTAAAACATTTCTTTATGAAAAAAGTTTTTACGCTAATTTGCGCCCTTTTGGGCTTTGCTGGGGCTGCCAATGCAGCATCAGTAGATGACATCGCTGTCTGCCAGCACAGCTATGTGCTCTGTTTTGACGACTGGGACGGTGCTGGTACTGCCAAGCCCGGTAAGGGAAGTCTCTTCGGTAACGGTTTCTTCCTGGATGTTACGGGTGGATCAGTTGCAACTAACAAAGGAAAGGTTAACCTTTCCGTAGTCAATGAGGCCGACGACAACCACGTTACCCAAGCCATCGCTGACAAGTATGGTGCTGACTATCCCAACGATGTATACAACTCTTGGCGTCTGAAGAACGCACAGGACGTAATTGCCATGAAGGTGACTGCAAAGTCAAAGCTGATTTTCTTCCTGCAGGGTAATAACAAGTCTGGTACGTCCGCTCGTATTCCCAAGATTTCAAAGAACGCGGACTTGAGCGATCCTTTAAATGCCGCTCCTGGTGCTGACCATCCAGCTACCGATGCAGGTTTCCGTTATGAATGGACTGCTCCTGATGACATGCTCATCTACATTGGCACCTACAATGGTGACACCTTCTTCAGCTACCTCATTGTCGAGGCCAACGAGGCTCCTGGCACACCTACCGTAAAGGTTGGCGATCAGACTTTCGAGGGTGGTCTGTGGTTCCGCGAGGTAACCTGCAAGGCTAACCCCGCTACGGAAGAAGGTTCTACTGAAATGATTCCTACCATTGTCACCTATACTTTGGACGGTTCTGCACCCACTGCTGCAAGTCCCATCTATAAAGATCCTATTAAGTGCTACAAGGACATGACTGTGAAGTTCCAGGCATTCCTCGACTTTGGCGATGGCACACCCAGCGACGATTTCATCTGCACAGGTGCTGACAATGCTGCCAACGTTAACTTCAAGTTCGATGCTCCCTCTATCGAGGCTGATGGTGCAAACGTGACGATTATTTCTCCGTACGATGGTGCCAAGAACTTCTATTCACTGAATGGCGGCGAGGCTCAGGAAGGCAGCAGCTTCACACTTGACGAGTCTGCTACGGTTACTGCTTACTCTAAGATTACGAATGGCGAATATGCCACCTTCACCACCAACCCCACTTCTACGGATGTTTATGTGCTGAACCCCATCAAGGAGAAGAAGGTTATAGCTGTAACTGCTGGTGATGTTGTTCTCGACGAAGAGGCTACCGCTAAATCTGAAACTGGCGAGGTATATACCATTGAGAACGGTGAGATCAGTGCTGATAAGGCTGACTTCTTCGTGAAGAACCTCACGCTGAAAGCTATTAAGGACGAGCAGTATCAGGTTCCCGAGGGCAACGAGCGTTATATCCAGATGAGCAACACCAACATCACCTTCCAGGTGGCTGACGGCGACGAGGTCAACGTGAAGGTTATCTGCTCGAAGAATGCTTGTAAGAACATCGACGCTGAAGATGCAGAAGATGGTTCACAGGTGAACGACCGCAAGTGCGTTGTCAACGTGAGCGGTACCAACTATACCCACCAGGAGATGATGGAAGTAACATATAAGGATGTTGCAGGCAACGACTCTATTGTCACTGAGCTCGCTGAGGCTGCTGACCTGAAACTCTACGAGAATGCTAACATCATCGAGTTCACTCTGACTGGTGGTACCTACACCTTCCAGAAGTACTCTGGCACTGGTAACATCACGATTTCTTCTATCGAGATTACACCCGCTACATCATCCATCAAGGGCGACCTGGACGGCAATGGTATCGTTAACGCACTCGACATCCAGCTGATTATCAACGCTTGTGTTGCAAGCAGCACAGATCCTGTGTATGACATCAACGCTGATGGCATTGTGAACGCACTGGACATCCAGGAGGTCATCAACATCGCTTCTAGTTCAACAAGCGCAGAATAGTATTTTCAAACAAACAATATCGAACAACAAGTAATAACATTTTAAAAGCTTATAAATTATGAAAAAGATAAAGATTTTCGCAGTTCTGGCTGCAGCAATGTTTGCAGGTAACATGTTTGGCCAGACCATCACAGCCAACGATGTAACCATCGAGCCGGGTAAGACAGCTGATGTGACCTTCACCATCACTGCCGATACGAAGGCAGCTATCGCCGAGTTCAAGCTGACTCTTCCTGAGGGCATCGCCATACAGTTCGACGAGGACGAGGACGACTACGTCTACGAGCTTGGTTCCGCTATGACCGTTAAGACCCACGCTGCTACCATCAAGAAGCAGGAGAGTGGTGCTTTCTACGTGCTGGTTTCCAACTCTGCAGGTAA
>JAEEGL017254207.1_pt1 | contig 20767 bp, 14 predicted proteins | sample 9134231 | NCBI WGS metagenome assembly JAEEGL01 (sample SAMN16246548, study PRJNA631951) | gut metagenome | biome: gut microbiome; feature: rumen; material: fiber-attached | host: Bos | place: Iran: Karaj | collected 2018-10
CAACACAAGGTGGCGGAGGTCGATTTGCCCAAACGCTATTTCGGTATGATAATCAAGGATACCGACTTCCGCAGCAAATACCACCTCAACATCCTCAGCATCCTCCGTATGGAAGAGCGCACCAATTGGCGCGGCAAGATAATCCGCGAGCGGGAAATTATGGATCCACGCGCCGACACGCTGTTGCAGGACAGCGACAGGATAGTTGTGTTTGGCTTGGCGAAGGATTTGAGGGCTTTTGTGGAGGATTAATATTCTGTTTACAAAAAATAAGAACGGACGTTGGCTCATCGCCATCGTCCGCCTTGGGAAAAACTTATTAATGAGGAAACAGTAAAAACTTTTTAAGGTATCTTGAAACCGATTACAAGGATGTCGTCCACCTGACTGTATTCGGTGCCCATCCATGCATCTATTTTGTCGTCGAGCAATTGTTTTTGCTTGGCCATCGGCTCCGTTGAAACTTCTTCCAACAGTTTCTTGAAACGGCTCGACATGAACTTCTTGCCGCTTTTGCCGCCAAACTGCGACGCATAGCCGTCGGAGAAGATATATACGATGTCGCCCTTCTGGGCATCAACGTTGTGCGTGGTGAACCCAACATTTCCCAAGTCGAAAATACCCACTGGCATACGGTCAGCGCGATATTCTTCCAGCACGCCGTTGCGTACAAGGAACATCGGATTGAACGCGCCTGAGAATTGTAGGTGGTTGGTCTCCAAATCCAAAATACATACTGCAATATCCATGCCGTCCTTAGCCTCTTCCACCTTGCCGGTCTGTTTGAGCGATTCGATTACAGAGGAGCGCAGGAGGTCGAGCATGTGTCCCGACGACACGCCGTCCTGATTGTTTACCACGATTTCGTTGATGAACGCCGAACCAAGCATACTCATAAACGCACCCGGCACACCGTGTCCAGTACAGTCGGCGGCCACCATCACGGCGTAATGGTTGATATGCTTGAAATAATAGAAGTCGCCGCTCACGATGTCCCTCGGACGGAAGAGGATGAAGTATTCGGGCAACACAGCCGAAATGGTGTCCATCGTAGGCATGATGGCAGTCTGAATACGTTTAGCGTAGTAAATACTGTCCATAATCTCCTGCTCGTGGTGCGCAATTTCGTCGCGCTGCTGCATGGCGATGTTTTTCTGCACTTCGAGTTCGTCGCGCTGCGAGAGAATTTCGTTCTTCTGACGCTCCAATGTGGCGTTCTTAGCCTCGATTGCATCACGCTGTGTGAGAATTTCCTCACGCTGCAATTCAAGTTCGGCATTTTTGAGTTCGATAGACTCCTTCTGCTGCATGATTTCGGACGTGCGCTCTTCCACAATCTTCTCCAACATCTCGTTGCGACGTTTGAGTTGCTGCTCACGCCATTTGACAACGGTGATAATCAACGCCGCAAATGCAACCACAAACAGCAGTATCACCCACCAGCGCAGGTAGAAGGGCTTCATTATCTCAAATTTGTACGAATTGGCGGTGCTCCAGATGCCATCTTTGCCCTTGGCGCGATACACAAATTCGTACTTGCCGGCGGGAAGGTTCTGGTAACGGGCATTGTTCTCCTTGCCAAGCGACGCGGTGTAGTCGTTGTCAAGCCCTTTCATGTAAAATTCGTATGTAATCGCATCCTCGTCCTTGAACGAAAGGCCAGCGAGTTCAAAGATAAAGTTGTTTTCGCTCGCAGAGAATTTGGTGCGCTGCTGCGAAATCTTCTCGCCATTGAGACGGAGATTTTCGATGCGGCACTGCGGCACAAACTTGGCGGAGTTTTCCTTGCGCAAGTCATACACCGAAACGCCATGGTAAGTAGCCACATAAAGTACGCCTTTCTTGTTGAGCAGCAGACCGTTAGTAACAATTTCGTTGCCAGGGAGACCGTCGTTGGAATACACCACGATGTCCACATTGTTGCTCTCGATGTCATAATAGCAGAAACCCTTGTTGGTGCCGAGCCAAAGATGCTTTTCGCCAGCCTTGTCGCGGGCTTTCTGTATAGAATTGATTGACACGTTTGGCAACGTGGGTATCGTGAGCATCTGGAACGTGCCGTCCATCATAAACTTGCCGAGACCGTCTTCCATGCCCACCCAAAGTACGCCGTCTATCTCGCAGAGTCCGAGCACTGGCGACGGTGTGGCGCATAGGTTCTCAAAGGTAAGTCCATTGTACTTAACAAGACCAGTGTTGTTGCCGCCCACTACCATATCCTGATATTTGACCATTTGGCAGACGAGCGAAGTGTAATCGTTGGTAATCGGTATCGGCTGACTGTCGAAAGATGAAATCTTATACACAAGTCCATCAATGCCCGACATTAGAAATATATCGCCTGACGGTGCTGCAAACACGTTTTTGAGACTGAAAATCTTGTTTTTAAACTTCTTTTCGCGCTTGCGTTTGAGGGTGTTGACATCGTAAATGTACCATCCGTGGCTGTCGGCAAAAAACAAATCGCCGTCGGAAAGTGTGGTTGCTACGTATGGCACTTTTTCGCCGTCCAATTGGTCGGTAAAATCAACCAACTTGTGATGATAATACATTATCTTGTTGTTGAACGCCATCCAAATGCGCCCGCAAGAATCTTCCACGATGTTATTGAGGTAACTGTCGATAAACTCTGGGTAAAGATTGCGCAGGGAGCGGTTGGTAAGTTTCTGAATACCACCGCTGAATCCAAACCAAAAGTTCTCCTCCTCGTCCTCGAAGAATGAAAGGAGTTTCAGGTTTTTGAGACCGATAGACTGGTCGTAACGGATGGCGGTCTGCATCAGCGAGAATATCTGGTACGCCTCAAAATCCGACAACAAGAATATCGAACCGTCCTTGTTCTGCTTGATGGTTCGGATACGCGAATTTGGATTGATGCTTACACGGTTGTTGATGCGAAGACTGTCTATTTTGCCGCTGGTATAATCCGAGAGTACGCCGTTGTAGATGCCGTCGTATGCAGAGAGCCATATCTTGCCGTCTTCATCCACAAACACGCTGTAACATTCCTTGTCGGAAAGTTGCGTGAGTTGTCTGTCGCGGTTCATCATATAGAAACCTTGCGGAGTGGCAAGGAATGTGTTGCGCCCCGACTTGTTTTGGGACAGCGAGTTGATAGTAGAGGGCATCGACGGGGATTTGTCGTTGAGGCGGATTTGCTGCTTGTTGTTGGCACTCAGGAAGTAAAGCCCCTTGTCGCCATATACATACTTGCAATCCTTGGAGTCGATATAAATATGCTTAAACGACACGTCGTCAAAATATTTTGCGCAACCGCCATTGCCATCCATGCACACAACGCCGTCTATTGTGGCAAAATATAGCCATCCCTTGCTGTCTTGCGCGATGTCGAATACAATGGTATTGTCAAGACCCGCCTCTGTGGAGAAGGTCTCCATCTTTCTGCCGTTGAATTTTACCGCGCCGGAGTGCGTTCCAAACCACATGTAGCCGTCGTTGTCCTGGAATATGCACCTGATGTCTTCCTGGGGCAACCCTTGGTCTGACCCATAGAATACAAACGGGAAGTAACCAGTCTGATAAGTCTGGTACATTGCGTTGAGGTGGTTTTGCGCCGCCTTGTACGGTATCGAAGCCTGACTCATAAAAGCGTCGTCCATCCAGCCGAGTTTTTTGCTCGATTCGAGGAACTCGATGATTTTCTGGCGGAGTTTAGGCTGGTTTCTCTTGATGCCCCAACCTACGGAATATATGTCGCCCACCACAAATTTAGCCTCCAATTCTGGATACTTGGGCAGCGAGTATATGTCGAAGTTTACGATGCAATAGTCTGCATTCCCCTTGATGACTTCGGAGAAGAACTCGTTGGCCTCGCGGTAATAGTAATTGTGAAGGTTGTTTTCGATGAGTTTCTCCTCATACGCCGACCCTTTGGATGTAACGCCTTTATATTTCGCCAGGTCGTTGATGGTTTTGATGTCCTTGTCTTTGCGGGCTACCACGATGTCGGCAGTAGGCAATACGTCGATGATGTCAATCTTATTGAGACGCCAATTGATGGGCGACAGGAGGTCGCAGGCGATGTCGATGTTGTTGAACCATTCAGGTGTGTATGAACTGTCTTTGACAACCTCTCCGTTGCTATCTTTGAAGTAATCTTGCAGGGTCGGGATTACACGGACTTCGATGTCGAGTTTGAGGCATTTGGCAAGTTCGCCAGCCAAGTAATGGTTAAACTGTTTCGGCCCATTGCGATGATATACAAGATCGCGGTCGCGGAGGCCAACGATGAGTTTGCCCGATGCCATTATCTCGTCCATGTCGCGGTAATTGCTTGTGCTGCTGGTATTTGAGTCGGAGTACGAACTGATAATGTCGTCGTATGACTTGTAGTTGAAGTCAAATTTTTCGGTGAAAAGTTTGTCAAGAAGTCCCGTTCCTTTCATCATCAGGAAGAAGTTGTCGATTTCCTCTCCGAGAGACTTGTTGCCTTTTTCCACAGCCCATGCCACCTTGTCGGGGTCGTCGATAGGGAACGCGAGAGTAAATTTTTTGTCGTTGTCCTTTACGAACTGCAAGCCTACGTATGACACGGTAACGAAACCGTCAACCTTGCCCACACGCGCCAATTCCTGCGACTCTTCCTCGCTGTGGGTCTTCACAATCTCAATGCCGCCGCCGATAATGTCGTTGATAGTCTGCATATTGCGCTCGTAGGACGAATTTTCCATGAGGGCGATTTTGAGGCCTTTGAGGTCGTTGTAATTTTTCACCTTCAATTTTTGCGACTTTGGACGCATGTCCACCGGCACAAAATACTGGTTGATGACAGATTTTTGCTGACGGTAATTGTTGACAATCAGCAAGTCGGACACCAGCATCTCGCCCGCGAAGTCGAAGAATTTTTCCCTCCAATCGTACATATAAGTAGTACCGCAGATGAAGTCGGCCTTCAAGAGCGCGTCCGGGGTATAATACACAGAATCGTTGGTGATATAATCAGCCGGCACGACGCCGTTGTGGGAAAATATTTCGTTCCATTCGATGTTTACGATTTCGAGGTCGCAGTTGATAAACTTGGCAAACTCACGCGCAAATTGTAAGTTGATAGTCTGCTTGCCACTCTCCGTGAAAGCCACCCTTACAACCCCGCTGCGGCGAATCTCGTCGAGCGTGCGGCTGTAAACGGCACTTACCATCATGGTAATCAATAATATGAGTGGTATAAGTTTCTTCATTTTTTGTTAATTGCGCCACCAGGCATGCAAATTTTTTGCAAAGATACACATTTTTTGATAGTATATCGCCAAATTTTTTGCAATTTTTGTGCCGAAGAATATTTTTTTCACATTCCCAAAATAGTTTGTATGTCAAAAAATCCCCACCACTTCCCTCATGCTCCTCAACTTGTACTCCGCCATGTCAAACACGGGATTGTCGTAGTTGGAAGGCGCGGGGATGGCTATTGCGGTCATGCCGGCGGCTTTGGCGGCGCGGACACCGTTGGCAGAATCTTCTATAACGATGCAGTCGTCGGGACGGGAGCCGATGCGGGCGGCGGCGTGTAGAAAAACGTCGGGGTAAGGCTTGCCCAACTTTTCGTCCTGCGAGGAGTGGATTACGTCAAAATATTTGCGGATGCCGAGACGGTCGATTACGGTGTTGATTAACAAGTAGTTTGACGACGAGGCAACCAACATTTTGTAACCCTTTTGCTTGAAATATTCCAACGTTTCCAATACGCCGTCCATTGGATGACCCTCGGTGCGGATTTTTTGCTGTACGCCCTCCTGAATCCATGCAACGTATTCTGATACAGAATGTTTCAGGTGCGGAAACAGTTTGACCCACGATTCCACCACGTGTTCGGCTTTGAGGCCCTGCACGTCGTAACACATCTCGTCGGTGATGAGGACGCCTTCCTTCAAGAAAATCGCCTTCTCCACTTCCCTCCAATACGGCTCCGAATCTATCAGCACGCCGTCCATATCAAAAATTATTGTCTTCATTTTTTTGTGTGTTCACATTAATTATCGTAAAATATTGATTAGCACCGCCTGACGGCGGCTTTTCTTACCATAAATTAAAAGAATTACCATGAATTAAAAGAATAAAAGGGTATTGATTATAGAAAAAAATTCTTTTCATTTGTTTTCATTCTTTTAATTTATGGTTAATACGACCGCCCTCCGGCGGTCATTCTCGTTGAGAGCGGTCGGCGCGGCGGGCTACAAATACGCTTAGTTCATAGACTAATTGCAGGGGCAACGCCGTTACAAACATTGTGAAAATGTCGGTGCTTGGGGTTATCATGGCGGCGATTACGAGCACTATTAAAAAGGCGTGTTTGCGGTATGTCTTCATAAAATTGTAAGACAAGATGCCCGCCTTGACCAAGAAAAATGTTATTATTGGCAATTCAAAACTGATACCAGTTGATATACAGAGCGTTATGAGTGTGTCGATGTACGAATCGAGGGCGATGAGGTTTTCGATGTCGTCTGCCACCTGATAGTTGCCGAGAAAATTTACCGACAGCGGCAATATAAGATAATACGCTGTCAACGCCCCTAAATAAAACAGCAATCCGCTGAATATCAAAGCCTTGATGATGCTGCGTTTTTCGTTGCGGTACAATGCCGGGCTGATAAAATGCCATATTTCGCCCGTGATGTATGGCACACAAATAATTACACCCGCCCAGAAAGACACGCTCAGGTGCGTCAAAAGTTGAGCGGAGAGCCTTGTATTGATTATTTTGATTGGCTCCATCGCTACTCTCGCCGACTCGTCCGATAACCAGGTCGTTATCCTCCTAAACAGGCTGAACGTCGGAAAATCGTCGCGTGTGGGACCAAATATCACGGTGTCAAACAGAAATTCTTTCATCAGAAACATTGCCGTAGCCGCCGTAATTATTGCCACGAGCGACCGTATCAATGCCATCCTGAGTACGTCGAGATGATCCCAAAAAGTGCCTGTGTTGGTGTCCATCGGGATTATTTTTGATTATCGCCGGTGGTGTCTGACGGGGTGGGGGAGGATGGGGAGTCCTTGCCATCTTGCTTGTCGTCGTCAACGCTGTTGAGAGCGTTTTTGTATTCCTTGACGCCCTTGCCGAGGCCGCGCATCAGTTCGGGTATCTTCTTGCCGCCAAATATCAGCAGGGCGATTATCAGGATTACGATGAGTTCCTGCCCTCCAATGATTCCTAATAACATAATGTGTTGGTTTTTGTAAAATTAAAACAACGAATCAAACGAATATTGGACGCCACGCGCCATGATTCGTTTAATTCGTTGTCAAAAGAAATTCAAATTAGTTGCTCTTGGCGCACTGTGCGTTGAGAATACGCCAACTCTGGTCAGCGGGGTTCTCGATGAGTTTTTCGAGGTAGTGGTACTTGATGCCAAATTTGTTTTTGATGGCATCAATCTGCGCCTGAATCTTGGTCTGTTCCTCTGCGCTCGGCATCTCGCCCTTCTCGGCGGTGATGATGTTGTTTTTGGAGGTGAACTCAGGCTCCACAAACTCAAACAACTTGGTCTTGTAGCCGTTTTTGTTGAGTATCAACACGCGCAGCGAGTCGGTGAGGAGTTCTGCCATGCGCTCCATCACAACGCCGTATTTGAGAGCGGGTTCGAGGACGTTGCTCTCGGTAATCTTCATCTGCGAGCGTATTTGCTTGTGGCAGCACGGGGATACCACGATGAGTTTTGCGCCCGACTGTATGCCAAGGTATATGGCGTCGTCGGTGGCGGTGTCGCAGGCGTGGAGTGCGATGAGCATGTCGAGGTCGCCGGGATGGAATTCGTTGATGTTGCTCTGTACGAACTCCAAGCCGCCAAACGACGACTTCTGGGCGATGTTGTTGCAGAATTTCACGAGGTTGTCCTGCGTCTCAACGCCTTTCATGTCCACTGCAAACTCGCGGCTGTTGGTCAGGTAGTCGTATGTGGCAAAAGTGAGGTAGCCCTTGCCGCAGCCTACGTCGGCTATTTTGATGGGCGAGCAGTCTTTTACGCTGTCGGCGAGTGAGTCGATAATCTCCACAAACTTCTCTACCTGTTTGTACTTCGCGCTCATGCTCGGGATGATGTCGCCCTTGTTGTCGGTGATGCCGAGCGACTTGAAATATACGCCCTTCTTGGTGTCGAGGAGGCGTTTCTTGGCCTCGTCGTGCGAGCCGTCGGCAGCCTCGGTGAAGGTAGGCTTGGCTTTCACGATTTTGCCGCCGTTGCTGTTGTATCTCAGATTCAAGTCCTCCTTTGTGGTGTAGAGGATGTTGTCGAGGAAGTTGTTGCCGATGATGCTTTGGAGTTGCGTGATACCGTCCTCCAAGGGGAAGTTCTTGGTGTCGTCGTTGCGGTCGTACTTATATACGAACTGCAAGTGGGGGGCGTTGTTGAGTTCCACGTACCTCACCAGAATCCTGTTGAGGTTCTGATTGTCGAGCACCCGCTTGGTGAGCAGGAGTTTTACGAAGGTGCGCTTTTTGATAGCCGAGCGCAACTTGTCGAGGAACTCCGATAAGACTTTGTCCATAGTGTCTTTTTTTAAAGTTTTTTTTACGATTTAGTTTTTGTCGTTTTGTTATACAATAATCTTCTTTGTGCAATGCAAAAATCACGCCGAGCCGCTCCGTGCGACAAATTGTCAGTGCCGGGGACGGGTGCGTCGTTTTCGTTCCAAATGTAATAAGAAATTTCAACTTGCCAATTATTTTCGGCGAATTTTTTTGATTATTAACATTTTTTTTCTTTTAACACCTTGAAAATTAAGATTGTAGATAAAAAAATAATTTTCTTAACCTTGTGTGATGTATTTCGGTGTCAAATTTGCATAGAATACAGCGGCAAGTATCACTTATATTAAATAGTATTTCCGATGGGAAAACACTCACATAGGCTTTTGATTGTCATTCTGACGGTGTTGGCAGCGATTCTGACGCCGCAAGACGCTCTATCCCAACGCAACAAGCGCGACCGCAACATAGACCGCGACAACGACTCTCTCAAGCAGATTGCGGCAGACTACGCCTTGTCTGACTCCGACAGGGAGCGCGTGGAGTCGGGCATCAAACTCACGCAGTTTTACCACGACGACAACGACCCGAAGTGCGTGGAGCAGGCCAACGCCACCATCAAAATCGCCAACAAACTCAAACTCCCATCAAAAGTGGCTGAGTTGCATGGCATAGTTGGCAGTTACTATTATAATAGGAAGGAATACAAGAAGGCGGCCTCGGCATACGAGTCGGCATATTCGATTCTCAAAAAAAACAACCTCGCGATACCGAGGGCGAAGGTATGCTACAGCCTCGGCGAGTGCCACCAGAAACTGAGGAACAACCGCAAGGCGCGTTTTTACTACGACGAGGCGATGACCCTCGCCAAAAAACTCGCCGACAAGGAGTTGATGCACACCCTCACGCGCTCGTTGTGCGACATCATGCTGTCCGACAAAAACTACAAGATGGCATACGAGTACCTTAATGCGTATTTCCAGGAGGAGAAGACCAAACTCGGCGACCAAAACGCCAAACTCCGCGACCTCACCGACCAGCAGGAGCAACTGATAGAGCAGAAAGACTCCACCATACAGGAGGTTGTAAACCAAAACTACGAACTCGAACTCAAACGCAAGGAACTCGAATTTGCGGCTAAGGAACTCGAATTTGCAAAGCGTCAGCAGGCGGATTCGCTCGACAGGGTGAACCTTGTGAACACCCGGCTCAGGGATCAAGACAAGTTCAACAAGATAATAATGGTGTGCCTTGCGGTGGTATTGGCGTTGGTGGCGGGCGTTATCGTGCTGATATTGCGCAACAACCGTCAGAAAAAACAGGCCAACGCCCAACTTCTGGAGAAGAACAACATGATTAGTTCCCAGAACGAGGAAATACAGCGTCAAAACGAGGAAATCAGCAAGAACCTCGAAGAGATAGCCGTCAAAAACAAGGACATCACCGACAGCCTCACATACGCCGGCACCATACAGCGGGCGATGCTGCGCGACTTTGAGAAGCACCGCTCCCTGATGCACGACTACTTCATCTTCTACGCGCCCAAGGACATCGTGTCTGGCGACTTCTACTGGGCGTACAAGGTGGACAACAAGTTTGTGTTCACTGTTGGCGACTGCACGGGACACAGCGTGCCGGGCGCGTTTATGAGCATGCTCGGCATCGCGTTGCTCAATCAGATAGTGGCGCAGCAACACGTATTGCAGGCGTCCCAAATACTCGAAGGGATGCGCGTGATGGTGAAGCAGTACCTCGGACAGACCGGTCTCGAAGACGCCCCAAAGGACGGCATGGACATGGCTCTGTGCGTCTGGGACTTGGAGACCAACAACTGCAACTTTGCCGGGGCGTACAATTCGATGTTTATGGTGCGCGGGGGCGAACTCTCGGTGTATCACGCCGTCAAGTCGCCCGTGGGAATACACATGAGGGAGTTGCCCTTTGAGGATCAAAACGTTACGCTCCAAAAAGGCGACCGACTCTTCCTCTTTTCCGACGGATATGCGGATCAGTTTAGTTCCGTTAAGCACGACAAATTTAAGATGTCGCGTTTCCGTCAGTTGCTCCTCGAGACCAGCCGCCTGAGCATGAGCAATCAGCGCGACAAAGTGGTGGAGACCTACTTCGCCTGGAAGGGCGACTTCATGCAGATAGACGATGTATGCGTGCTTGGCGTGGAGATTTGACGATTGTTGAAAAAAAATTTTGAAATTTATGCGGTTTATTCCGAAAATCCTATTATATTTGCATCGTGAAAGAAACGCTTGTTAGTTTCCGCCACAATGCTATAACCATATTAAAGAACAACGCTATAACTATGGAGAATATACACATAGCCGGCTCACATGACGGATACTTTGTCCCGACGGTAGATTTTAACTATCAGAACGGCATTTGCGACATCTCCGGGGAGTCCTTCTTGGAGGAGACCAACGTGTTTTATGCCCCGCTGATTTCTTGGATACGGGAGTACACCAAGACGGGATTGCCATTGATTTTTAATTGCAAACTCACGTATTTTAATACGAGTTCCACCAAGAGCCTTCTCGACATCTTCAAGATACTCAAGAAGTACGAGATGGACGGCGGACAGGTAACGGTAAATTGGTATTATGACAACGAAGACCTCGACCTCGAAGAGGCCATCCAGGATTATATTACCGATACTGGCTTGAAAATCAATATGATAAACTTTTAACGCCGCTGCATTGTATGATGCAGCCGTGATTTTGTACGCTTTTTACCATGGGTTGCTGTACCGCGCATCATTGATAAAGGTGGTGTCGCTGAGGGTGAGCAAAAAGGCTTTTACGGCTTTTAAGTCGGCATCTGATAGGTGCGAGCCGCCGTGGTTGGCGTTGATGGAAAGCGGGTCGATATATGGCGACCGTTTGAGACCGTTGTTATAAAACTCCAATACCTCGTCCAACGTCTTAAAACGTCCGTCGTGCATGTAAGGCCCTGTAAATTCGATATTTCGGAGGGTTGGCACGCGGTATTTGCCGCGATCCATGGGGTTGCCAGTAACGGAAAATCTGTCTTTTTCGCCCTCAAAATCAATGTCTTTGGCATTGTTCATAAACATGTTGGTAGTCCACAGCGGCAATGCCGGGCTGCCGTGGCAGTGGAAACAGTCTGCGCCCTCGGTGGTAAAGAGCATCAGCCCGCGCATTTCTTGAGGGGTGAGCGTCAGTTCGCCCGCCATAAATCTGTCGAACCGCGAATTAAACGACACCAGCGACCTCACAAACTGCGCTATCGCCTTGCTGATGAGGTCGATATTAATTTCGGTAGTGCCAAACGCACGATAAAACATTTCCCTGTATCTTGCATCCGATTTGATTAGCCTTACCGCCTTATTTATATTGCCGTCCATCTCGTGCGGCGCGGTGATTGCCATCGGGACGGTCTGTTCGATGTTGCCTTCCTGTATGCGCCCGTTCCAAAAATATCCCGAATTGTTCCACACCAAATTAATCAGCGGCAGCATTACGTGCGGTGTCTTTTGTCCAGAATTGCCCACAGGCCGCCCGTCCTCACAGTTTTCTGTGCCACATTCAAAGGCGTGTTCCTGCCTGTGGCACGTGGCGCAACTCATCGGCCTCGCAGGGTCGCCCGACAGTCGTCCGTCATAAAAAAGATACCGCCCAAGCCTTACGCCGTCCACGGTCATGGGGTTGTCGGCGGGGATGTTTAGCGAATCGGGAAACATCGGCACGCCAATGTCGTAAGGCACGGGGGTATATGTGATGTCGGGCATCTTCGTTGCGCACGAGGCAACGAACAGAAAAAATAATAATATGATGTATTTGTTTTTTAACAACGAATTAAACGAATAAAACAATTTTTTTCCAATTATAATGTAGAGACGTTGCGCGCAACGTCTCTACGATGAATAAAACGAATGTATTGAAAATCAATTCGTTAAATTGTTAGAATTTCAATTCCATTCCTTTCTTGATTTTTGCAACGGCGGCGTCGCCCACGAGGGCTTGTACGAGCGCGATGGCAAAATCTTGCGAATGTCCCGCGCCAATTGCCGTCCAGATGTTGCCGTCATGTTCGTAGGGTTTGCCGGTGTAGCGGTATTTGGCAGACATTTCCTCGGCGCAGCAAGAGTGAGAGGTTACGGTTTTGCCAAATGCGATGGCGTTTTTGAGGAGTACGGTGGGCGCACCGCAGATGGCGGCGAGCATTTTGCCCGATTCGTACTGGCTCTTTGCCACAGCACCCACTTTGGGGTCGTTGCCGAGGTTTTCGTAGCCCGGATAGCCGCCCGGCAGGTAGATGAGGTCGGCGGAGGTGAAGTCTGCCTCGTCCCAAAGGAGGTCGGCGATTACCTTAACCTTGTTTGAGGCGGCAACGGTCTTGTTGCCACTGATAGAAACTGTCTTGACGTTGATGCCGCCACGGCAAAATACGTCGTATGGTGCCATTGCCTCGATGAGTTCAAAGCCGTCGGCAAGAAGGATTAATGCGTTTGCCATTTGTTGATTTGATGATTTGTTGATTTGATGATTTGTTGATTTGATGATTTAGTGATTGTTATGCATTGTGCATTGTCAATCGCTCATGCGCCGGGCGAGTTCGTCGATTTGGTCTTCGCCAACGCATTTTTGGACGATGCGCTTGTTGGTGTCGATGATGTACATTATGGGCGTGGAGACCACATAATAGTATTCGCGGTATCGGGAGTTGTTGTCGTCGGTGTCGCAGACGTCGGTCCACGGAAACGCTTTTTTGACGGCGTTGGCGCGGAGTGTCTCAAAACTGTGCTTGTCGTTGTTGACGGAGATTACGCGGATGTTGTTTTTAACAAGGCCGTCATAGACCTCCATCAGCGACTTCTCGGCGGAGTCGCAGTGTCCGCAGCCGTTGCTCCAAAAGAGCAGGAAGATGGTGCCGTTGTGCGAGTCCAAAACGTCTATCGAGTCGCCCTCTATCGTGCGGCGCATACGTATAGGGTGCGCCATGCTGCCCACCATCGAGGAGGCAAAGATGTCGCGTTGTTCCTGAATAATGCGGCGGTTTTCGGGCGCGAGTCCGTTCTCAGGGTCGTCGAGGAAGTATTTGTCTGCCAAGTGGACAAACACTTCGTTGATGCCGCCTTTGAAGAACGTGCGGTAAAAATTTAATAGATAGCCACTTACGTAATGAAACATATCCTCGTCGGCCTTAGCCTTCTCGATGAGCAGGTCGTTTTGGCGCATTATCTCGTAAGGGTTGTCCTCGATGGTGCGGGCGATGTGCTTGAATAGCACTTTCACCAAAAACGGCGACCTTATCAAGCCTTTTTGCGCGAAGTTGACGTGGTTGTACATCTCTCTAAGGTCCAGTTCGTTGGCGTCCATGCAGTCGAGAACGTCGGCGAGCATGTTGCCCTTGTTGGCGGCAACGGTCTTTTGGAGGAGGTCTTTCACGTAGTCGTCGATGCGATCCATCTGCCCCTTGTAGTTGTCGGCCTTGGCAGAATCGGGCTTTCTGCCGCCTGTGGTGTCGAGGGCGCGGCGGCGGAGCGTGTCGAGGTCAATGCGTTTGCGGTTGAGGTCGGTCATGGCGCGCTGGTAGTCGAAGAAACGCGCATTAATCTCCGAACCTGTTACCTTCATGGTTTTTTGGATGTCGTTGACGTCGGCCTTGAAGGTCATAAACTGGTTGTCGTGGTCCACGAGGATTTCAAAGGACGTGCCGCTGTCGTTGAGGATTATCGAGTAGATGCCGGGGTACAGTTCGCCCTCGCCCTCAAACCACACCGTGTTGCCGTCTTGCTGCGCCGAATCGATGTCTAAGTATTGCTTGTCTTCAAAGAAATGGGTAAGACGAACCTTCTGCGGCTTGTAGTGCGAGAATTTCATTGTCAGTTTGAAGTCCTGCGCACCCGCCCACAGCGGCATGAGCAACGTCAATATCCATAAAATTTTTTTCATAATGTTTTATTTTTGTTTCTCCTTTTCCTTCGCCTCTTCGAGATATTTCATCAGGTCGTACATCTGATGGAACGAAATGCGCTTGGCGATGATTTCGTTTTTGTCGTCGAGGAGGTAGAATGTCGGGGTGCTGTTGACGTCGTAGTTGTCGCGGTACTGGTCGAAGGGGTTGAAGTAGTTGTACCAGCCCTGAGCAATCATCTTGTGCTTTTCCACGAAGTCAAACCACTTGCCCATGTGCCTGTGGAGGTCGCCGAGGTTATCTACGCTCTTGTTCATGTATATCGCAAACACCTTGCAGCCTATTGTGTTGAGAGTGTCCTTGTAGAAGGAGAACAGTTTTGGCATTTCTTCACGGCAGTGGCTGCAATCTGGTTCCCAAAACACCACCATCTTGTATTTGGCGGGGATGCTGTGGACGGAGATGTCGGTACGTCCAAAATTGTTGACCAAATTGTTGAGAATCCTTACAACGTCGTTGCGGCGGTCTTCAAAGTCGGGCTTTGATTTCTCTATTGCCACGCCCTCCTCCTTCATCCTGTCGATGGCGGGGCGGAGTGCCTCTATTTTAACGGTGTCGTTGGGCAACTGGCGCATCAAGAGGTCTTTGGACGGGTGGCCTACGAGACAATTCTTGCGTTTGGCGATTTTTTTGCCGAGTTCGGTCTTAAAGGAGTCTGTGTCCCACTTGGCGTCCTTGATGTAGATGTCGGCGAGTTCCACAAAGACGTTTTCGGCGTACATGTTCTCGTTTTTGGCGTACTTGTTATAAAGGAAGCCGAGCATAAAACGAAACAGTTCGTCGTTGCCGCGAGTCTGGTCTATCAGCCATTTGCACTCCTTGTTGAGCGAGTCGGGAATCTGCATACAGAGGTTGTCGATGTATTTTTCCACCTTGGTCTGGTAGAGTTGCGTGTGGAGGAGACGCGCATCTGAGAGCGGGAAGTTGTCGAAGTAGTGTGCCTTGTAGTAATAGAAGCGGTCTGTCTGGTCGGTGATAGAGGCCGGCACTTCCACATCGCGGGTGGCGGTGAGGAATTTGGAGAAAAACTGGTTGGGATATTGCTCTATCTGCTTTTTGTATGCGTTTTCCACACGCTGGCTAATCTCCTTCATCTTGTCTTTGATTTCGTTTTCCTTGGCCTCGTTGCCCTTGACGCTCTCGTACTGCTCGTTGAGGGCGCGGTATTCCTTCTGCGACTCGTTGAGCATCATCTGGTAGTCGCGAAATATCTCGTTTTCGATGCTGTTGACGAGTTTCATGTTTTTGAGGAAGTTGGAGGTGTCGTTTTCTATCGAGAACTTCTGGTTGTCGTCAACGAGGATGTCGAAGTAATTGTGGCTCGGCAGAAATAGGAAGTACATTCCGCCCGTCAACTTCTTATTGCCCCTGAACACGCCCTCGCACTTGCTATTGAGCACCACGGTGTCGTCGGGTATCAGACGCTCGTTAAAATGGTGTCCGAGAATCACCGTGTCGTTGGGGATGTTGTGGATTTTCACTTTGATTTCGTAGCCTTGCGCCGATGCCACACCCGTCAGGATGGCAGACACAAGCAACATAAGCATAAGTTTTTTCATCTTTTGATCTGTTTTTTGTTGTTTTCTTTGTCGGTATGCAAAATTAACGCAAAAAACAATACGGTAATAAGTGTGTTTGCAATATTTAGTAAGGTATTAACAATATTTAGGGAAAGGGGGGGGATTATTTTTCCGTCTTCCATTCGGCCACGCGCCTTGTCTCCGACGAGAACGACACGCCTACTTTGTACAGCCGGCGTCCGTCCATTGAAAAAGGCAAGGCGTATTCTTTGCTGTTGATTTGGTCTAACGCCTCTTGTGCGGGATGGTCGAGTTTAAACTCAAAGACATAGACATATTGCGGAGTTTTTACCACGGCGTCCATACGACCGTCGGACGTGGTGCGCTCCACCTCGGCATAAAAGCCCAACAACTTGAATATCAGATAAAAAACATTCTGAAAATACAATTCCGCCTCGCCGACCACCTGATAACTGCTGTCGGCGAGCAAGGCGGAAAGGCGTTTCATAAAGCCGTTGCAGTCGCCGTCGTACACGTCGCTTATAAAACTCGAAATTTCAAACTGTCCAAACTCTGTTTTTGGGAAATTAAAATTGAGCAAAAACTTTGGGAAGGCCTCGCCAATTTCCTTGTTTGGCATTCCGAGTGTGTAAAGTTTGAGAAAACTATTGTAACCCTTTATCGTAAGGTAACCGCTTTGGTAGAGCAACGGCACGGGATTGCCCTCAAAATTGTCTATCTTAGAGATGGCGGATTCAGAACACTTCACATTGTCAAGTTCGCAGAGGCGCATCTGGTACTTCTTTATCAGTTCCACAAGGAAGGTCGGCGTGCCGCTTTCAAACCACTTCTCCTTAAATTCTTTTTCGTCCAAAGCGTACATCAGCCCAAAAGGATTGTAGATGTCAACCGAGTCTGGATGGAAGTGATAGCCCTCGTACCATTTTTTGAGTTCCTTGTAGCACTCTTCTTTTGTAATATGGTTTGCTTCCGCCATGATGCCTACATGCTCATCCAAATTGTCGTGGATTTCCTGTTCCGTTGCGCCGCAGAGAGCGGCAAATTCGAGAGTGTTGGATATGTCTTTCAGGTTGTTGACATCGCTGAAAAGGCTTACCTTGCTGAATTTGGTAACGCCTGTTACAAATGCCATCTTTATTTTCTCGTCGCAAGTCTTCAACACGCCATAAAAGGCTTTCAGTTCCTTGCGAATCAAGTCTTGGAGTTCTTTGTTCAAGATATTGTTGAGTAGCGGTTTGTCGTATTCGTCCACAAGGATTACAACGTCTTTCCCGGTCTGTTCGTTTGCGGCAACAACAAGCCTTGCAAAACGCTCCGACAATTCGCCATTGGGTTTAAGTCCGTATTTTGTTTCGTTGTTTTCCAACAGAAAACTTAGCGAGTTCTGAAAATTTTGCAGGCTGTCGTACTTCGCGCTGTTGAAGTCGAAAAACAAGATGGGATACTTCTCCCATTTTGTTTCGAGTGTCTCCATTTTAGTACCCGCAAACAAATCCTTCTGCCCTTCAAAATACGCTTTCAACGTACTGAGCGTCAAGCTTTTGCCAAAACGCCTTGGGCGCGAGAGGAAGTAACATGCCTTCTTGTTGGCGATACGGTATATCATGTCGGTCTTGTCGAGATAGACAAAGTTGCCCTTTATCAACGACGAAAACGCCTGTATGCCTATTGGAATCTCTTTCATAATGTATGCCATTTTTTTACAATGCAAAGATGGTAATTTTTTCTTACAAATAGGAAATATTTAAACTTTTTAACAACGAATTAAACGAATAAAACAAAACAATTTCCCGTGATGATGGAATATCTACGGCAAAAAGGCTGAATCTGACAATTGGGTACTTATCGCCGACTGCGACAACACCAACAGCGCAGTGTTGCAGATGACTCATCATAAAAAACACCCAGGCGGACTTTTCGGAAAGTCTGTCGGGGAGTTTTTTTGCGTTATTTTGTGCGGGATTAGCCGTTGATTTAGCGGTTCACCTGTTCGATGGATATGCCGAGTTGAGCGGCGATTTGGTCGGGTGGGAGATTGAGGGCAAGCAGAGTGTGGATAAATTTTTTTGTTCAAAATGACACCCAAGAGGACTCTCGCAACGCGCTCGTCCTCCATAAGGTACTTGAAAACAACTAAATTCTACACGGCGTTGCTGAGCCTCCTATTGCTCGCCGCCACAGCAATCTCGCTCGCATCCTGCAACAAGGACGACGCCCCAAAGGAGAGCGAACCCAACAACGTCAACAACAACGACAACCCCGACAACCCTTCGGAACAGAACACCGCCGACACCCTTGTGCGGTACTACAACGACTTGGAGTATTTTCAGGGTTACTTCGTAGCGACCGACAGCGTGGGCAACTTCCTCTACCGCTCTATGGGCGAACCTCTCTACGAGAGCGACACCGCGCACCTCTACATTGGTGTTGACAACTTGGACGAGGCATTGCGTTACTTCGGGTACGCCATTGCGCCCGACATCGCCAAGCAGACTTCCGTGTCGCACAACTACACCTACACTCTCACCGACACTTCGGGCAATACTCAGGGAACGGTGTCATTCGTGCCGGGCAGCGGCTCTTCCATAGCGGAAATCACTACGAATTTGCCCGATTTGAAGTACTTCAACAAGGTAACATTCTTGCAAAACAGTGCGTGGCCGCACAATTCAGCCGAGAAGGTATGGCACAAGGGCGACATTCGCCCTTGTGCTGTCGATGATAATATTAGTTATGGATTAGATGAAAACGACAGGATTCTCAAATGGGTACTTGTGCGTGAGGCAGGCAACGGTATAAAGCCACTGTGGGTCGCCATCACATCCAATACGTATGGTATTAATAAAAGTGGCTCCTATTTTTATGATATCGTAACTTCTACGTATTGCCCCTCTGAAGCCCAAGCAAATAACATAAGTCAAGACCTTCATGCTGACTGGGATTTTTTTGTCGGCAAATTCAATGAGGCAGGTTGTGGAGGGTTGTCTCGCGACGAATGGTATTATTGCAATCGATGGGGTTGGACGTATTATCTATATTATGATCACTGGGCTTTGGCACGTATGTATCGTCTAATATGCTACGGAAATGTTAATGCTGCTGTATGGGGGTGGGGGTATGACTTGTATCGTATCCTTCTTTCAATCGACTGGTTGGAAGATACTCCCCATGGTTTTTTCTCTTGGCTAAATGTCAAGAATGACAAATCTGGCGAATCTGCTGCTAATCTCTTCGATGGCAACCCACAAACCAAATGGTGCAGAGATAAAGACAAAAGGGTTATGAGTAATATCTACGGCGCGAAATACGGCGAAAAATGCTGGATGGTGGAGTTCATGTCCGAAAAGCCCATCAATCCCACTGCCTATTACATGGTAACAGGCAACGACCAATCGGCGTTCCCCGGTCGCAATCCAAAGAGATGGAATCTCTACGCCAGGAATGAATACAGGTGGATACTCATTGACAGCCGCGACAATACCAATAGTCAGATAGAACGGATGGCGGACGAGAACTTCTGGAAGGGCTGGTGGGGCATTTCCTCAAGTTTAAACGAGAAGTATCAGACCTTCCGCCTCGAAATATACGATAACTGGGGTGACGATAGTTTCCAAATTTCAGAGTTTGGCTTCCAATACGATGAAAAAACAGTGAACGACAACGAAGACAAATTTCACTTCTCTGCACTTAATGCCTCCGACGGTTATCCGGGCAACATTGCCGTAAACCTCTTTGACAACAATATGCAAACCAAATGGTGCAGCGATGAGGACTATAAGGCCGAAAGCGGAGTGAGTGGCGAAAAATGCTGGCATGTGATGTTTAAAGCGTTCCAACCAATCTATCCCACGGGCTACCACATGACCACGGGCAACGACCAGACGGCGTTCCCAGGCCGCAGTCCACGAAGATGGACGCTCTACGCCAAGCGAAACCTCTCTGACTCATGGTTTGTTTTGGACAGCCGCGACAATAGCAATAAGCAGGTAGAACGAATGATGGACTTGGATTTCTGGACGGGATACTGGGGCATCAATGGAATACAGGGCTTGTATCAATATTTCCGCCTCGAAATGTACGACAACTGGGGCGACGACTGCTTCCAAATTTCGGAGTTCGGCTTTAACCTCTGATAGCGGACGCAGACATCAATAATTAAAACACCCCGACAGATTTTTCAGAAGTCCGCCGGGGTGTTTTTTTGCATTATTTTGTATCATTATTGGTTGGTTACAACGATTCTATTTCTGCGGCGGTCAGGCCGGAATATTTGATGATATTTTCTATCGGGAAACCGTCGGATTTCATACTTTTGGCGATTTCAAAGGCTTTTTGTTTTTCTCCTTCCGCACGACCCTTTTCGATGCCGATTTTCTCGCCTTCTGCACGTCCTTCTGCACGTCCTTTTTTCTCGCCTTTGTCGAAGCCCTGTTCTATTCCGCGGATTTCCGCCTCGTCTATCGCCTCCTTCTCGTTGGCGAGCGATTCCATGTGGCGGTTGTAACGGTATTTTTCTTCGGGCGTCATGTTGGCGTATGTCAGTTTGCGGCGCGCCTCCGACAAGCCCGGCACGGTGGTGTCTGCCTTGATGCTGTTGTTTTTGAGAAATTCCATCCATTCGCCCATGGCGTCGGAGATAAACTTCTTGTAAGCCTTGATGCGTATCAGGTAATACTTGGGGAAGATGTCGCTCGCCGACATCTTTTCGTATTTGAACTTGCGCCTGTCGCCGTTCTTAATCTCCTCCACGGTGAGTTCTTCGCGGCGGCTCAGTTGCAGTTTGTCGTGGGTG
>JAEEGL015431420.1_pt1 | contig 20766 bp, 20 predicted proteins | sample 9134231 | NCBI WGS metagenome assembly JAEEGL01 (sample SAMN16246548, study PRJNA631951) | gut metagenome | biome: gut microbiome; feature: rumen; material: fiber-attached | host: Bos | place: Iran: Karaj | collected 2018-10
ACAGGATACCAACGGACTCCCGGCAGTATACAAGACTGAGACCAGGGACGATAAGCAGCTGGCTTACATTTTAAACAATACGATAAAGAGAGTTACCGACGATATAGAGAAGCGTTTCAACTTCAATACGGCCATAAGCGCCGTAATGGAGCTCGTGAACGAGATGTACAGATATAAGGAGCTCGACGACGTCAACATGGGTCTGATGCGCCACGCCGCCGAAAGCATAGTCCTGCTGCTCTCGCCGTTCGTTCCTCACATCTGCGAGGAGCTCTGGGAAGGCCTCGGAAACAGCGAGTCCCTCTACAGACACCCGTGGCCTGAGTACGACGAGGATGCTCTTGTAAAGGACATGCAGGAGATAGTCGTTCAGATAAACGGTAAGGTGCGCGAGAGGATGGAGGTCCCCAGCGGCCTTGGAAGAGACGAGCTCTTAGCTTACTGCCTGGAGCAGGACGCCGTAAAGGCGCTCATGGAGGGCAGGGACGTCGTTAAGACCATAGCCGTGCCCGGCAAGCTCCTCAATATCGTCGTGAAAGGATAATAATGGCGAAAAAGAAACAGACAGTAAACAAGTTAAGGATAATCCCTCTCGGAGGTCTTCACGAGATAGGGAAGAACATGACCGTCATCGAGTACGGCGAGGACATGATAGCAATAGACTGCGGACTGTCCTTCCCGGACGATGAGATGCTGGGAGTGGACGCGGTGATACCCGATTTTTCCTATCTGGTCCAGAACGCAGGCAAGTTCAGGGGCGTTCTCATAACCCACGCCCACGAGGACCACATAGGCGGCGTACCGTATCTACTCAAGCAGCTCGACGTTCCGATCTACGGAAGCAGGCTCACGATAGGATTCATAAAGAACAAATTAAAAGAACACAAGCTTTCCGACAAATGCCTCCACGAGATCGAGCCCGGAGAACAGATACCCTTAGGATGCTTTAAGGCTGAAGCAATACATACGACGCATTCAGTTGCGGACTCCTTCGCCTTTGCGATAAAGACCCCCGTAGGGACCCTGTTCCACACCGGAGACTTCAAGGTGGACTACACCCCCGTGGACGGAAGCCCCATAGACCTCTCAAGGCTTGCAAGGATAGGGCAGGACGGAGTGCTCCTCCTCATGGGAGACAGCACCAACGCCTTAAGGCCGGGCTTTACGAAGTCCGAGCAGATAGTAGGAGATTCTCTTGCCAATATAATTAGAGGCACAAAAAAGAGGATCATAATAGCTACCTTCTCCAGCAACGTGCACAGAGTGCAGAAGATAATAGACATCGCGGCGGAGAACGGAAGGAAGATAGCTGTGTCCGGGCGCAGTATGGAGAACATGGTGAGCATTGCCCAGGAGCTTGGTTATCTGAACATCCCGCCGGGGACCATGATCCCGCTCAAGGACATAAACAGGATAGACGACCACGAGCTCGTTATAATCACCACCGGAAGCCAGGGAGAGCCCATGAGCGCTCTTTACAGAATGTCCGACGGGTCCCACAAGAACGTACACATAAGAGAGAACGACCTTGTCATCCTCTCATCCAACCCGGTTCCGGGCAACGAGAGAGACGTCTCAGACATAGTGAACTCCCTGATGGAGCAGGGCGCCGAGGTGCTCTACAACGACATAGCGGAGACCCACGTATCCGGCCACGCCTGCGAGGAGGAGCTCAAGCTCATCCACACGCTGCTGCATCCGAAGTTCTTCATGCCTGTCCACGGCGAGGTTAGGCATCTGCTGGGACACGCCAGGATAGCAAGAAACCTGGGCATGCCCGAAAAGAACATAATATACGCTAACAACGGCGACGTAATAGAAGTCACCCGAAGGAGCATCACCCTTACAAAGGAAAAAGTAGATGCAAACCCTGTACTCGTCGACGGGCTCGGCGTGGGAGACATAGGAAACTCCGTCCTCAACGAGAGGAAGAACCTCTCCGAGAGCGGCCTGATAGTAATAGCGGCCATATTCGATTCCAAAGGCAAGCTCGTGTCCGGTCCGCAGCTGCATACCAGAGGCTTCATATTCGTAAAGGAATACGGAGCGCTGCTGGATGAGGCAAGGGCGGAGATCATGAACGCGCTCGAAGACGCCGCGGCGCAGGGAATAAAGCGCCCGGCCATGGAAAAGCTGATGGTAGATAAGCTGAGAAGCTTCATTTATAAGAAAACAAAGAGGAGCCCGGCCATAGTACCGGTGTTCATGGAGGTTTAAGATGCAGAACGTATATGATATCGCTCACGAACTGGTAAGATCCCTCAGGGAGACGGACCAGTACAAGGATTTCGTCGACGCAAAGAAGGCTCTGGACGCCAATCCGCAGATCTCTGCGATGATGAACGATTTCCAGGAGAAGAGCATGGAGTTCCAGACAAAGACCATGTCCGGCCAGGAGCCCGACGCGGATGCTCTGGACCAGATACAGAAGCTCTACGGAATAGTGATGTCGGATCCCCTGGCTTCGAGCTATTTCAACGCTCAGATCCAGCTCCAGACCATACTCGGAGACATTTTCAAGATAATCTCGGAGGCGGTAGATGTCGAATAGGTTCGAGGAGAGGCTCGGACGCTTAAGAGCCGAGCTGGATAAAGCAGGAGTAGACGGCTTCTATATCAGCGGAGAGCCTAATGTGGCGTATTTCACGGGAAAGAAGGGCAACGACTGCTTCCTCTACGTCACCCGGCAGGAAGCCTTCATAATAACCGATTTCCGCTACCGCGAGATGGCTCAGCAGTTCACCTGGCTGCAGTACTACGAGCAGTTCTCCGGCAAGACAGTATACGACCTCTTAAACTCCCGCCCGGAGAAGAGGATAGGCGTTGAGAAGGACAGGATAAGCTACGCCCAGGTACTGGCCTTCAATGAGAAATGCCCGACCAAGGAATTCGTACCCCTTGAGGACATAGTCCTTAAGCTCAGGGAGATAAAGGATGAATACGAGATAGAGGCCACAAGGAAGGCCTGCGCCGTAGCAATGAAGGCCTTCGACCACATGTGCGAATTCCTAAGGCCAGGCCTTACCGAAAGACAGGCAGCTGCGGAGCTTGAGCACTTCATGAAGCAGAACGGAGCCGAAGACCTTAGCTTCGACACCATACTCATAACCGGAGCCAAGACCAGCCTCCCGCACGGAGTGCCCGGAGACGACGTAATAAAGAAGGGCGATTTCGTCACCATGGACTACGGTTGCAAGGTGGACGGATACTGCTCGGACGAGACGAGGACCGTCGCCATAGGAAGCGCCACCCAGGAGATGAGGGACGTTTACAACATAGTCCTTGAAGCCCAGCTGAACGCCTGCAACAACATCAAGGCAGGCATCACGGGAAAAGAGGCGGACAGTCTTGCAAGGGACATAATAGAAAAGGCAGGATACGGTGAGTTCTTCGGACACAGCCTGGGGCACGGCACCGGACTGGAGATACACGAGAGTCCCAGATACGCCCAGACCAATACCGCTCCCATAAAAGCGGGCACCATAGTTTCGATAGAACCCGGAATTTATCTTCCCAAAAGGTTCGGAGTTAGAATTGAAGACTTGGCATTGGTCACGGAAAAGGGTATAATAAACTTCGTAACAGCACCTAAAGAGTTGATAATACTGTAAACATACAAGGAAGGATGATAACCAATGATCACAGCAAGCGATTTCAGAAAAGGCATGACTTTCGACATCAACGGAGAGCCGCACGTGGTTCTGGACTTCCAGCACGTTAAGCCGGGCAAGGGCGCTGCCTTCGTAAGGACCAAGTACAGAAACATCCTTACCGGCGCCACCAGAGAAGAAGCTTTCAGCCCGAGCGACAAGTTCGAGCAGGCCCACATCGAGACCAAGAAGATGCAGTACCTCTACAACGACGGAGAGCTCTACTACTTCATGGACCCGGAGAACTACGACCAGGTGCCGCTGTCCTTCGATCTCGTAGAGGACGCCATCAAGTACATCAAGGAGAACGACGAAGTTACCGTAAAGTTCTATCAGGGCAACGCTTTCACAGTTGAAGCTCCGAACTTCGTAGACCTTGTCGTCACCGAGACTGAGCCCGGCGTCAAGGGCAACACAGCCACCAACGTCACAAAGGCCGCTACCGTAGAGACCGGCGCAGTCATCCAGGTACCGATCTTCATCGAAGAAGGCGAAAAGATCCAGATAGACACCAGGACCGGTGAGTATCTCGGCAGATCCAAGTAACAAACAAAAAGACAAGAACACAGAGGACGAACAGTGCTTTTAAGTACTGCTCGTCCTTATTGTAAGCGGAACTAAAGCATGCCAAACAAAGATCAGAAGGAAAAGACGACACTTGAACAGGCTGAAAAGCTGGTGCGCGAGGCAGTACTTGCGACTCCCGGCGTGGCATCCATCCAGCCGACCCCTCCCATAATGGACGGGATATTCATGTCCAATCTGTTCGGAAACCTTGAGATCGACATATTCGTAAACGTGTTTTACGGGTCCAACATCCCGGAGGTATCCTGGAACATACAGGAATCCGTAAAGGAAAAGCTCGAAGAGCAGACCACGCTTAGTCCCAAACACATAAACATCCACATAGAGGGGGTAGATCTTAGCAATGTCTGACAGGAACAGCAGCAGAAGAGCGTCAAGGGAAGCGCTTCTGAAGATGCTTTTTCAGATGGAAGTACAGGGGGATTTTTCGGAGAAGGCCAGAAAGAACTTCAGCGAGGAGTTCCTCGGCGAAAAGCTCGACAGAGAATACTTCGACTCTGTTTTTGAGGCCTATATCACCCATAACGACGACATAGACGATCTGATAGAGAGATACAGCAGGGGCTGGAAGGTCGAAAGGCTCGCCAAGGTGGATCTGTGCGCTCTGAGGATATGCATCACCGAGATGCTCTTCCTGAACGACGAGTCCGTGCCCGAAGCCGCCGCGATCAACGAGGCCGTAAGGATAGTAAAGATCTACGGGACCGAGGAATCCCAGCGCTTCGTAAACGGCATACTCGGCAAGATATCCAGGGACTTTAAGAAAACAGATGAAAAGTGATCCTGTATTCCTTGGGATAGATACAAGCAATTACACTACTTCCGCCGCTGCCGTGGACGCGGGGGGAAACATCCTGGCGAACAGAAGGCGCCTTCTGGAAGTAAAACAGGGAGAAAAAGGGCTCAGGCAATCTGATGCTCTTTTTCAGCATTGGAAGGCATTGCCGGACATGCTGATGCCCATACTTTCCGAGTTCAGGGACAGGATAGTCTGCGTCTGTTCGTCCGTAAGGCCGAGGCCTGTGGAAGGATCCTACATGCCGGTATTCACCGCAGGAGCAAATACGGGTAGGATCACAGCTGAAGCTCTGGGCGCGCAGTTTCTTGAGACATCGCACCAGCAGATGCACTTCTGCAGCGCCGCGCACGGTAATGATGTCGACATGGCAAGGCCTGTCCTGCTGTGCCATCTTTCGGGAGGGACGCTTGAGTTCGTAGACGTGCGTGACGGCAGCTATGACATAGCTTTTGCCACGAAAGACATATCCTACGGACAGCTACTGGACAGAGTAGGGGTGGACCTCGGTTATCCCTTCCCGGCAGGAAAGTACATAGACGAAGCGGCGCTCGCGATGGTCTCAGAAGGCCTTAAAAACCCCTTTAAACGCGTTTTCATGGACGGGACGGGTCTGAACCTGTCCGGCCTTGAAACTTCGCTCAGAACGGCTGAAAAACAACTGAGCGCCAATGAGTGCGCGTACTTCACCATGGACAGCATAGCGGAGAGCTTCTGCCGCGCTGTCGAAACAGTAAAGAAAGACAGAAGCATAGATCAGGTTCTTGTCTGCGGCGGAGTCGCGTCCAGCAGGTTCCTCAGAAGCTACTGCGAAGGCAGGGGATACATGTTCGGAGATCCCGCGCTCTGCTCCGATAACGCCGTGGGCTGCGCTCTGCATGCGGCCGCACATTACAGCAATGGCTAAGACGATAACAGTATCACAACTTAACAGATATATCGGAAGGATACTCTCCACAGACGCGCTCCTGATGAATGTTGCGGTCAGCGGAGAGCTGTCCAGGATAACCAGGAACCAGAGCGGCCACTGGTATTTCGACCTCAAGGACAGCGCCAGCAGGATAAGGTGCTTCCTTGCCGCGTCCAGAGTCCCGAGGCTGCGCTTTGAGATCGACGAAGGCATGGAGGTCGTCGTATACGGAAACATAAGCGTATACGAGGCCGGAGGCAGCTACTCGGTAAACGTCATCGACATTCAGCCTGTGGGAGAGGGCGCTCTTGCCGCGGCCTTCGAGAAGCTAAACAGGAAGCTCCAGGAGGAAGGCCTCTTTGACGAGGCTCACAAGAGGCCCATACCGCGTTTTCCGAAGAAGATCGGCGTTGTGACGTCCCCTACAGGCGCTGCCGTAAGAGATATCATAACGACCGTCAGGCGCAGGTTCCCCTATGTTGACATACTGCTTTACCCGGCTAAGGTCCAGGGAGAGGGCAGCGCAGAGACTGTCTGCGCAGGCATAGAGTACTTCAACGAAAGGCGCCCGGATACGGACGTTCTTATAATAGGGCGCGGCGGAGGCTCCCTTGAGGAGCTGTGGACCTTCAACGAGGAATCCGTTGCCAGAGCCGTCTACGCGTCGAAGATACCTGTGATATCTGCCGTGGGACATGAGACTGACTTCGTTATCACGGATAAGGTTGCGGACCTTAGGGCAGCCACTCCTACGGCAGCGGGAATGACGGCGGTGCCGCACATAGATGAAATACTCGACAGACTTTCTGTATGCAGCCCGCAGAGCAGCTTCAACCTGCTGCTTACAAAGGTGGATAAACAGAGGGCAGAGATCTCAAGGCTTAAGGAGAGCGCGGAGAGCGGCATCGTTACTATGCTGAACGACTATTCTTTGCGTCTGAGGATGCTGAAACTTGACATGGATTCGGCCAATCCTCTGGCCATAATCGGCTCCGGATATGCTATAATAAAGGGTAAAGACGGAGGCTGGAAGACTAAGGCGTCCGACTTGAGCGCCGGAGACCGGATAACCGTAATGATGTCCGGCGGCAGCGTAAACGCGGAGGTAAAGGAGGTGGAGCTCGATGGATGAAAAGCTCAGCTTCGAGGAAGCTCTCGAAAAACTTGAGAACACAGTAAGAAAACTGAGAAGCCAGGAATGCGGCCTTGAGGAGAGCCTCGAGCTCTACGGGCAGAGCGTGAAGTACTACGAATTCTGCGACAGCTTCCTTAAGGACGCCAGGCAGAAGATAGAGGTCTACAGACCTCAGACGGATACCGTGGAGGACTTCGATGATAAGCAGCTCAGGTAAGGAAGCCTACAGGAAATACAAGGATCTCGTGGATGAGCACATCCTGGACTTCATCCCGGAGATAGACCAGCGCAGCAAGGACCTTTACTCGGCCATGAAATACGCTCTGCTGACCGGCGGAAAGCGAATACGCCCGTGCCTTGTGATGGCCTCCTGCGATATGTTCAACACGCCCATGCACTTCGTTATTCCTTACGCGTGCGCCGCGGAATACATACACACATATTCCCTGGTGCACGACGATCTTCCCTGCATGGACGATGACGATCTGAGAAGGGGAAAGCCCACGGTCCACAAGGAGTTCGGAGAGGACCTGGCAGTGCTGGCAGGAGACGGTCTGCTGTCCGCCGCGTTCGAGGCCATGAACAAGGATATGCTCATGTACCTGGACGATCCCGAGCTTTTAAAGCGCAAGGTAAAGGCCGCTTACTCCCTGTCCAAGGGCTGCGGCTGCAGAGGCATGGTGGCCGGGCAGATAGCCGACATACAGGCGGAAGGCACCAATTGCTCTACGGATCTTATAACCTACATAAACTACAACAAGACCGCAGCGCTCATAAGGGCCTGCGTAATGGCCGGAGGCTTCCTTGGCGGAATGTCCCGCGAGACCTTTGAGGATCTTTCGCGCTACGGGGAGAACATAGGCATGGCCTTCCAGCTCGTTGACGATCTTGAGGACGCCAGGAGCGGACAGGACGAAGGCAGGACCACTTATATAAACGAGTTCGGCATAGAACAGTCGGTACAGAGGGCTAAGGAACATATCGACATAGCCAAACAGACGATAGAAAAGTATTACGATCACGCCGAGATATACATGTATCTGGCGGATCTTCTGGAAGAAAAACTGAATGTATAAGGAAGACAAGGAACTTCTTAAGTCAATAAAGCTGATGACCGTCCCGGAGCTGAACGCTCTGTCCGAGGAAATAAAGAAAGACATGATAGACACTGTCTCCAGGACGGGCGGACATCTGGCGTCTTCGCTGGGAGCGGTAGAGCTGACCGTAGCCATCTACCACGTTTTTGACATACCCAAGGACAAGGTCTTCTGGGACGTGGGGCACCAGTGCTACGCCTCCAAGATGATAAGCGGCAGATGGGACAGGATGGAGAGCCTGAGGCAGCTGGGAGGGCTGTCCGGCTTTCCCAAGCGCAGCGAGAGCCCGGTAGATCTGAGTGAGCCCGGACACAGCGGCACCTCCATATCCATTGCCCAGGGAAGCGCAGTGGCAAGAGACCTTGCCGGAGAGAACTACTCCTGCGTTGCCGTTATAGGCGACGGATCCATGACCTCGGGCGTTGCCTGGGAGGCCCTGGACATGATAGGGGACAGGAAGACCCCCGTCATCGTGATACTCAACGACAACACGATGTCCATATCCGAGAACGTGGGCGGCCTGTCCAAGCACCTGCAGAAACTCAGGACATCCGATTTCTACAACAGGTTCAAGACCAGCCTCAAGAGCAAGAACTCTCCCAAGGGCATACACAGGCTCGGAAGCATCAGTGACGCCTTAAAGTACTCGGTGCTCCCGAGGACCATCTTCGACGAGATAGGCTTTAAATACTACGGTCCGATAGACGGCCACGACATCGACAGCCTCATAAACATGCTCAGCTTCATTAAGACTCTCAATGAGCCTGTTGTTCTGCATGTGCTGACCAAGAAAGGCAACGGCTTCGCACCCGCGGAGAACGACCCGACCAAGTTCCACGGCATAGGAAAGTACGACCCAAAGAGCGGGGAGACCGCCGCATCTTCCGAGAAGAGCTGGTCCGAGATCTTCGGTGAATGCATGGTGAAACTCTCCGGACAGGACGACAGGATATGCGCCATAACGGCTGCCATGGGAGACTCTACGGGTCTTTGCGGTTTTGCGGAGAAGCATCCGGACAGGTTCTTCGACGTAGGCATAGCAGAGCAGCACGCTGCGGCTCTTGCGGAAGGCCTTGCCCTCAGCGGTCTCCGTCCCGTTGTCGCCGTATATTCCACCTTCCTTCAGAGGGCTTACGATCAGGTGCTTACCGAGGTCTGCCTGCAGAAGCTTCCGGTAATATTCGCAGTAGACAGGGCAGGTATAACAGGCCACGACGGAGAGACCCACCAGGGTATCTACGACATTGCCTACCTTTCTTCCATGCCCGGGATGACGGTGATGTGCCCCAGAGACGAGGCTACGCTTTTCAACATGATGAACGTGGCCGTGCGCCTGGGAACTCCTGTAGCGATAAGATATCCCAAGGGTAGGCCGCTCTCCTTCGATATCCCCGCAGGAAACGGCGCTCCGCAGATGCTGAAGGAAGGAAAGGACATGATCATCCTCTCCGACGCCAACAGCCTTAAGGACGCTCTCGGCGCCGCGGAGATCTTCGATAAGAGCATAATAAGCGGCTGGAAGCCCATGAGCTGCGCTGTCTGCGACATAGGGACGTTAAGACCCTTCGACGAGGAGTTCGTAAAGGACTGCTTCGGCAGGTATTCAATGGTGATAACCCTGGAGGACGGCATAGTAAGCGGGGGCTTCGGCTCCGCGGTCTCTTCTCTTGCCTGCGCCTCGGGAGCGGAATGCAGAGTGCTGAACCTCGGCTGGCCCGACGCCTTCATAGAACACGGCAGTATAGAAGAGCTTCGCAAAAAATATAAGCTCGACGCCGAAGGCATAGTCGAAAGGATTAGAAGCTTTTCGGGAGGCATGTCTTGAAGAAACGTCTGGATGTGCTCCTGTTCGAAAAAGGCTTCTTCGATTCCAGGGAAAAGGCCAGGATAGCCATAATGGAAGGCCTCGTCTACGTGAACAAGGCCATATCCGACAAGCCCGGCACCCAGGTGGCGGAGGACGCCCTCCTGGAAGTTAAAGGACAGGTCTGCCCCTACGTAAGCAGGGGAGGATATAAGCTGGCCGGAGCAATTGAAGCCTTCGGTCTGGACGTTTCCGGCAAGGTATGCATGGACATCGGATCCTCTACAGGAGGATTTACGGACTGCCTTCTTCAGAACGGCGCTGCTAAGGTCTACGCGGTAGATGTGGGCACTAACCAGCTGGCGTACAAGCTCCGTGTGGATCCGCGCGTAGTTTGCATGGAGAAGACCAATTTCAGGAATTTCGACACTGCTTCCGTCGAAGAGAAGATGGACTTTGCCTGCACGGATGTTTCCTTCATATCACTTAAGCATATCTTCCCTAACGCTTCGAAGCTGTTATCAGAAGACGCCTTTATGGTGGCCCTCGTAAAGCCCCAATTCGAAGCCGGAAGGGAGCAGGTGGGCAAAAAAGGCATAGTTAAGGACCCTGCAGTGCACGTACAGGTAATAGAGAACGTCATCGGATACGCCAGGGAGGCCGGTCTTTATCCCTGCGGTCTTGATCACTCTCCGATAACCGGTACTACCGGAAACATAGAATTTCTTCTGCTTTTGTCCAAGGCCCCCTCGCAAGCGCAGGAGCCGGACATTAAGGCTGTTGTTGATAAAGCTCACAGAAAGCTGGAGGTATAGATGGCTTACAGCCCTATGATGCAGCAGTATCTGGCGACTAAGGAGCAGTATAAGGACTGCATCCTCTTTTACCGTCTCGGGGATTTCTACGAGATGTTTTTTGATGATGCCGTGACCGTCTCCAAGGCAATAGATCTTGTGCTTACGTCAAAGGCCTGCGGAGACGAGGAAAAGGCCCCCATGTGCGGAGTTCCTTTCCATTCGGCGGATACGTACATATCAAGGTTGATAGAGAAAGGCTACAAGGTTGCAATAGCCGAGCAGATGGCGGACCCCGCCACGGTAAAGGGCATAGTACCCAGAGAAGTCATAAGAGTGGTGACTCCGGGCACCGTAACCAGCTCGTCCATGCTCTCCGAGAAGGACAACAACTACCTTCTTTCTGTTTACTTCGACGATTCCGTCGACCTCTCCTGGTGCGATCTTTCCACGGGCGAGTTCTGCGCCGCAAGGGCAGGTGGAGAGAACAGGACGGAACAGATGCTGGAATTCATTGTAAGGATACAGCCCAGGGAGATCATAAGCAACCTCGGGCCCGAAAGAGCTCCCGAACTCTGGGAATACGCCGAGCACACCGAGAACGTGTTCATCTCCCAGATAAGCCAGCGCCTCAGCTACGAAAAGAGCGCTCCCGGGATGCTCCTTGCCTACCTTAAGGATACCCAGAAGCAGGATATAGGCCATCTGGAGCCGTTAAGGATAATCGACAGCAACAGTACCATGCGCCTGGACAAGGCAAGTATTAAGAACCTCGAGCTTACGGAGACGCTTTTCGAAAAGACCGTAAACGGCTCTCTTCTGGGCGTTCTCGACATGTGCAGGACCGCCATGGGCTCAAGAAAGCTCAAGCAGTGGCTGAGAGAACCGCTGACCGACCTTAAGCAGATAAGGGACCGCCTTGACGCCGTTGAGACCCTAACTGAAGACATACTCACAAGAAACGACCTGCGGGCACACCTTGCCGGAGTCTACGACCTCGAAAGACTTGTCGCCAGGATATCCCTCGGAACGGCCAACGCCAGGGATCTCTACGCTCTTAAGCTCAGCCTTTCCGGCCTTCCGGACATAAAATACGCACTTGAGGGAACATCGTCCGAGCTGCTTGCGGAGCTCGCGTCTCAGATAGACGTTCTTAAGGATATACGTGACGAGCTTGAGAGAGCGATTGTAGACGATCCTCCGTTCTCCGTAAGGGAGGGCGGAATTATACGCCGCGGATACTCCAAACAGCTGGACGACATAAACGACTCCGCAAGAGACGGCAGAAAGTGGATAGCGGGCCTTGAGGCTACCGAAAGGGAGCGCACGGGTATCAAGAACCTCAGGGTGGGCTACAACAAGGTCTTCGGATACTACATTGAGATAAGTAAGTCCCAGACACCCATGGCTCCTGCCGATTACATCAGAAAGCAGACCCTCGTGGGAGGGGAGAGGTACATCACCCCCGAGCTCAAGGAGATGGAGAGCATAGTCATGAGCGCCCAGTCCAGGACCAACGAGCTGGAATACAGCCTGTTCTGCGGCCTCAGGGATAGCATCAGGGAGCTCATCCCGACCATACAGAGGAACTCTTCCGTGCTCTCCGCCATCGATGTATTGTGCAGTTTTGCGGAAGTCTCCGTAAAAAATGATTATGTAAAGCCAATCGTTACAGACGAAGACGAGATAATAATCAAGAAAGGGCGCCATCCTGTAATAGAAAACACCATATCCGACGGGCGCTACGTCTCAAACGACGTCTACATAGACCGCAAAGACGCATCCATGCTGCTGATAACCGGGCCTAACATGTCCGGCAAATCCACCTACATGAGGCAGCTTGCACTTATAGTCCTGATGGCTCAGGCAGGCTGCTTCGTTCCTGCCCAGGAGGCTCGCATAGGTGTCTGCGACCGCATCTACACAAGGATAGGCGCCTCGGACAACATCTCCATGGGACAGTCGACCTTCTTCGTGGAGATGTCGGAGCTTGCGTACATACTTAACACGGCAACGTCAAAGAGCCTGATAATCCTCGACGAGATAGGGCGCGGCACAAGCACCTACGACGGTCTTTCCATAGCATGGGCGGTTGTAGAGGCTCTTACAAGGCCGGAACTAAAGGCAAGGACGCTCTTTGCCACTCATTATCACGAGCTGACCAGCCTCGAAGGTGTCATCCCGGGCGTAAAGAACCTGAACGTTGACGTTGCGGAAAAGGACGGCAGCATAATCTTCCTGCACAAGATAGTGGAAGGAAGCGCAAGCAGGAGCTACGGCATACATGTCGCAAGGCTCGCGGGCGTGCCGAGGTCCGTGCTTGACGCCGCCCAGCAAAAGCTCGATGCCCTGGAGTCCGAAAGACACGGAACGGCCGAGCTGTCGAACGTACGCGTAAAGGACAGCTCTGACGAACAGGTGCAGCTTTCACTGTTCAACTCGGCAGATTCCGTCGTGGCTCAGAAGATAAAGAACCTGGATCTAATGAATCTTACACCTTCCGGCGCCATAAAGGTGCTCGAAGAGCTTAAAGAGGAGGTCAGGGACATATGAGATATCCTCAGATAGAAGCGCTTGCCTCTGATGTTGCCGACAAGATAGCTGCCGGAGAGGTGGTGGAAAGGCCTCTTTCCATAGTAAAGGAGCTCCTGGAGAACTCCATAGACGCCGGAGCGACATCCATAACCGTTGAGACATCAAAGGGCGGCAAGGAATACATAAGAGTTACCGACAACGGATGCGGCATCCCCAAGGGCCAGCTGGAGCTGGCCTTCATGCGCTATGCCACCAGCAAGCTGAGGACTGCCGAGGACCTTTCCGCGGTAGACACTCTCGGATTCAGGGGCGAGGCACTTGCTTCGATAGCATCAGTCTCCAGGACGGAGCTCATATCCAGACCTGCCTCGGAAAAGCTCGGCGCAAGGATACGCATCTCCGCATCAAACATACTTTCAATAGAAGACGCCGCCTGCGAGGACGGTACCACCATAATAGTCCGGGATCTTTTCTACAACGTTCCCGCAAGGCTCAAATTCCTGAAGCCTGACAACACCGAAAGCGCGCTCATAACCGATTACGTCTCCAAGATGGCAATAGCCTATCCGGGCGTGCGCATACGCCTGATATCCAACGGAACGACGCTGTTTTCTAGCCCGGGCAAGGGCTCGCTGAGGCACGCCCTAATGACTGTATACAGTCCCAAGATGTGCGAAAAGCTCCTGGAGCTTGCAAGAGAAGAGGACGGCATGCGCCTTACGGGTTACATCTCTTCTCCTACGTATTTCGAGAGGAACAGAAGGCGCCAGATATTCTTCGTAAACGGAAGGCTCATAAAGAGCAAGCTGCTGGAGAACGCTGTGGCAAAGGCTTACAGCGACAAGCTCTTTGAAGGCCAGTATCCTGCGGTATTCCTGTTTTTGAACATCGATCCTTCCGAACTGGACGTCAACATACACCCGCACAAAACGGAGGTCAGGTTCTATCAGGAGGGGCCCGTAAGCGATTTCATTGTAAGCGCCATAAGAAGGACGCTGCTGGATCCCAGGGCTCTTGAGCTCAAGGCTCCTTCATATGAGGCTGTAAAGCCGGAGATCAGAGAGGCTCAGCCCGCCTCAGAGGCAGCGGAAAAGGTCTATCTGTTCGAGCCCGAAATACATGAGGAAAGGCCCGAGCCCTCCGTTACCGAATCCTTCTTCAGCGCTCAGCGCGCGCAGCAGACCGAAAAAGAAGTACAGGTCCAGGAGGAGATCTTCGAATACAACACCGACAGAAGGCTCATATTCGCTTTCCTTGAATACATAGGCGAGATATTCGCGACTTATCTTCTGTTTAAGGACGACAGCGGGCTGTACATAATGGATCAGCACGCCGCGCACGAGCGGGTGATGTACGAGAAGCTTCTCAGGGGCTTCAATTCGGAGGAGAACGCCTCTCAGCAGCTGATAGTGCCGCTTATAAAGGAGCTAGGCATCTCCGAGGCTCAGGCAGCGTCGGAGACAGCTGCGCTGCTTAATGAGCTCGGCTTTGAGATAAGGGAATTCGGGCCTACGGCCTACGCCGTCAGCGCCGTTCCGGGCTTCATGGATCTTGCGGAGGCGGAGAGCTTCATAGACGAGTTCTTCAGCGCAGGCAGCGAAGGACGGAGCGTCCAGGCCCGCAAAGATCAGATAACCATGAGGGCCTGCAAGTCCGCGGTAAAAGCGCACGACAAGCTTTCAGTTAGTGAGATAAGGCAGCTTCTGCTGGACCTGGACCGCTGCGAGAATCCTTTCTCCTGCCCGCACGGAAGACCGGTCTTCCTTAAGTACACCGAGTACGAGTTGGAAAGAATGTTCAAGCGCAAATGATAAGGACATATTTCGTCGTGGGGCCTACGGCCTCCGGAAAAACCGAATATGCCATAAGGCTGGCCGAGGACTTGGGCGGCGAGATAGTTTCCGCGGACTCCATGCAGATCTACAGGTACATGGACATCGGAAGCGCCAAGCCTTCCGCGGAGGAGCTCGCAAGGGTAAAGCACCATCTTATCGGGGTGATAGATCCCAAGCGGCCCTTCAACGTTTCGGATTATCAGAAGCTGGCGCTCGAATGCATTAAAAATATAGATTCCGAGGGCAAGGTGCCCGTGGTATGCGGCGGCACCGGCCTGTACATAAATTCTCTCGTATATAAGATGGACTTCTCCGCTCCTGAAGGAGATGACCTTTTCCGGCAGAATATCTTCAGGGAAGAAGACGGAGACACGGAAAAGCTCCACGAAAGGCTCCGAAGACTGGATCCCGACGCTGCCGAAGCGATACATCCCAACAACGTAAAGCGCGTGCTGCGGGCCATAGAAAGGCTGGAAAAAGGGGAGGGGAAGCTTGCGGAATTCGCATATGCTACAGAACCGTCGGACGTCATAGAGCCTGTGATGCTGGGCATGGACGTCGAGAGGAGCGTTCTTTACGACAGGATAAACAGAAGGGTGGACCTGATGCTGCAGAAGGGCCTTGCAGAAGAGGTGAGAAAGCTCATGGAAATGGGCTTTACATCCGCCGACGTTGCCATGAAGGGCATTGGGTATAAGGAGATCATAGACGCGGTAAACAGCGGAGAAGCGCCCGAGAGCGCCGCCGAAAGGATAAAGCTCAACACAAGGCACTACGCCAGAAGGCAGATGATATGGCTTCGCAGGTACCCTCAGATAAGGTGGGTATCCCCCCGAATATGATTCCGAAAAAATTGCATTTTAGGAATAGTTATGATATCATATAATATATGGCAGACAAAACAGTAAGACTTCACAACAAGAGCGATAAGCCGGACAACGTGGTGGAAAGGGAGAACGACATCCTTGACCGCTGCGAGGCCATAGAGGCCCAGCTGCCGAGCTGGCTGCGGGGCTTTTTCATGTACCTTAAGACAGGCGTGCTTCCTATGACGAGGCTCTCGTACCTGAGCGACGTCAAGTTCTTCCTTACTTATCTGATAAACGAGACGGAGCTTAAGGAGCGCTGCGATGACATCAGAAAGATACAGCCCGAGGACCTGGACAAGATAAAGTCCGTGGACGTGAACATCTTCATAGACTACTGCAGAAGGTACAAGAAAAAGGACAGCGAAGGAAATACCGTCATATACGAGAACAGCAACAGCGCGCTCTCGCACAAGAAATCTTCTGTATCCGTGCTGTTCAAATACCTGTACAGAGACGGCTTCGTAAGCACCAACATAACAGACGGCTTCGATCCCATAAGGATGCCCAAGGCCGGAGAACGCGAGATAAAGGCCCTTCAGGACAACGAGGTCATGGTGATGCTTGACGCCGTTACCGAAGGCACAGGCCTTACGCCTCATGAGCTCCATTACTGGGAAAAGACAAAATACAGGGACAAGCTGATACTGCTGCTCCTGGTGACCTACGGGCTCAGACTTTCTGAGCTGCAGCAGCTGAACGTTTCGTCCTTCAATTTCGACAGAGGCGAGTTCAAGATATACAGAAAGCGCGGAAAAGAGTCCATAATGCCTATAAACAGGACCATAACCGACGCGTTCTCGGATTACGTTAATAAGGAAAGGCCTACGGAGGAGCAGCTGGATGACGCAAACAAGGACGCTCTGCTGCTGTCTCTTCAAGGCGCAAGGCTTACGGACAGGCAGATAAGACAGATAGTAAAGAAGTATACGTCAATAAGCCTGGGAACGAGCCGCGACATGGGCTACAGCCCTCATAAGCTTAGAGCCACGGCCGCAACGTCTCTTATAGCACGGGGAAATTCGATATACGACGTTCAGGAGCTCCTGGACCACGACAACGTTACAACAACGCAGCTTTATGCAGCGCACAAGCTCAATACAAAGCGAGAGCTTATAAAAAACTTCGAATGGGGAGAGGATCTTAAAAAAAGAAGATGAATGATATTACAGTAAAAATATTATGTGAACAGTTCCGTATAGACAGGGATATCCTGGATATGGTGGAGACCGCCGAGGCGCAGCTTGCGGAGGAGTTCAAAAAGACAGACGAGATATGCGAGTACAACCAGTACAGGGTCCTTAACGCCTTCCAGAAGAACAGGATATCCGACATGCACTTCGGATGGACCACGGGCTACGGCTACGACGATCTCGGAAGAGCCGCCATAGAAAAGGTCTACGCTTCGGTCTTCGGAGCCGAAGCTGCAATAGTCCGCACGCAGATAGTTAACGGCACCCACGCTCTGGCAAGCGTATATCTGGGGCTTCTGAGGGCCGGAGACGAGCTGTTATACTGCAGCGGAACTCCTTACGACACCATGAAGACCGTGATAGGCCTGGACCCGGACAACCAGTCCCCGGGAAACCTTAAGGAATACAGCATCATTTACAGGCAGGTGGACCTTACAGAAGACAACGAGGTGGATCTTGAGGCCGTAAAAGCCGCCATAGGGCCGAAGACAAAGATAGCTGCTCTCCAGAGGTCCACAGGCTATTCCTTCAGGAAAGCATTCTCAACGGACCGCATAAAGGCCTGGATTGACGCCTGCAAGTCCGTAAAACCGGACATCATATGCATGGTGGACAACTGCTACGGCGAATTCACGGATTATTACGACCCCATAGAGCTGGGCGCGGACATTATGGCCGGATCTCTGATAAAGAACCCCGGCGGCGGGCTTGCGCTCTCCGGCGGATACATTGCCGGCAGAAAAGATCTAATAGACAGGATCTACTACCGTGTGACATGCCCCGGGATAGGCGGAGAATGCGGCCTTACATTCGGCCAGACGAGGACCATGATGGAGGGTCTTTTCATAGCCCCCAGAGTTACCGCAGGCGCAGTAAAGGGCGCCAAGCTCTGCGCGAAGGTCTACGAGAACCTGGGATACGAGACCTGCCCGAAGTCGACGGACAAGAGATCGGATATCATAGAAGCCGTAGTCCTGGGAAGCGCGGAAAAGGTGGAGGCCTTCTGCAAGGGCGTCCAGCAGGCAGCTCCGGTGGATTCCTTCGTTACACCTGAATACGGAGACATGGCCGGATATAAGGATAAGATAATAATGGCCGCCGGCGCCTTCGTCCAGGGATCCTCCATAGAGCTCTCCGCGGACGGTCCAATGAGAGAGCCGTACATAGTATATTTCCAGGGCGGGATAACCTACGAACACTCCAAGTTCGGCGTTATAAAAAGCCTCCAGAGCCTCAGAAGCAGGGGACTGCTCTGAAGAGAAGGGGAGTATAAACAGACCTCCAGACAGGCTGCCGAAACAAAACGGCGACCTGTTTTAGTGTGCAGATATTTGTACATATCCTTTGATATTATAATGACTGTAAGGATCAGCAAAAGATAAAAGAACAAATGTTCAAATAGGTGTTGACAAGCAAACATTTGTTCTATATAATGTAGGCGAACAATTGTTCAGGAGGTGTACCATGAGACATTACAGGATAAAGAACAAATTCAGATTCATTACTTTCATGATAATAGCCGTACTCGTAGCATCAATGTCCATAGGAGCGCTTTTCCCGGTAAGAGCGCTGGATAAGGCACCGGATTACACCGAAGTCAAGGTAAAGGCCGGAGATACGCTCTGGTCTATAGCAAAAGCGTACGGAGATCCGTCCAGGGACATCAGGGAGAGCATATACGAGATCTGCAGGATAAACGACATCACAGCAGAGACCTTATACGCGGGTTCGGTATTGAGGATACCGCAGTATTGATCGTTCTTTGAACAATATCGTTTTTAAGACTTGAAAAAGAAGGATATAAGTATCGACCGCATTAAAAAAAATCGCTCAAATCGGCGATTTTTTAATGCATTTTTCGTTCAAAGCGAAGGGATACTACATAATTATGTTACGGTCACTCACGGACATCAAATAGTCCCCCCGGGGCGCTTTTCCGTATATAACTATTCCCAAAATTGATATTTTAGGAATAGTTATATATATCTTAATACTGCTCCCTATTTATGTATCTCCGTAAGAAAAAAATGTATCAGGAGCCTCGCGTATTATTTCTTTTAAAACGATCCCGTACTCTTCCAGGTCCACCGTGTAGTTGACTACATAAACGCCCTCAGCCAAAAGCCTGCGTCTTTGTTCATCCTTGCCGCCGAAGCCGAAACTGCCGGCCAGCCGTCCATCCGAACTGACCACTCTGTGACAGTGAACATTTGTTTCATCGGGATTTCTGTGCAGAGCGTTGCCGACGGCTCTTGCGGCCCGCGGATGTCCGCAGAGCTCCGCTATCTGTCCGTATGTGGCCACCCTACCCTCAGGGATCTTTTTTACCGCCTCGTATACGTCTCTTTCGAACTCAGTCATAATCGGAGCCTTCTATAATGCTTCCTATATCCAAAAGCGGCTTTCCGGGCACATATCTTATCCCGAGTCCGCAGCTTGTTATCATTTTCCTTATGCTCTCACAGTCCGGATGAGCGCTTATGTCACCATTGAACCAGATGTCATCGCCTGCGCGCCCGCAGCAACCTCCTATAAAGCCTCTGTCGTATCCGGGCAGCTCTACATGACCCGGTCTTATAAGAAGGACTTCGGGTCCGGACAAGGGATCCGAAGCCCCGGCCGCCATAAGCGCCCGCGCTATGCCTTCATCCTCTGTGATGAAATGGCTGTCATCCACAGGTATAACATTGCATTTTGTGTATCCCTGCTTAACATCTATGATCATCAGATCAGGAAAGAGCTCTTTTGCCGCGCGGACAAGCTCCCTGCTTACAGTCCTTTTGCTGCATATCATGAACTTTTCGGTTACCACGGCATTATACAGGACATCGGCGGGATACTCAGGCCCCAGAAGACCTTCATTTCCCATGAAAACAGGCGTTTTCGGCGAAGTTCCGAGCTTGCACATGAATATGTCCGGATGCATGGAAATACCTTGCGAAACGGCCCGTGAGGGGCTTAAAACGCGTATCTTAAAGCCCTCTGCTGCAAGCGCGGACGTCAGTTCTTCATATGCAAGCCCGGAGATGTATATCATTTCGTTATTTTGCCCCGTTCTTATCTGCAGCAATGGTCTCAGCTGCAATGTAGCCCCAGGTAAGCGCCCTTCCGTGGCTGTTTCCGAGTATCGTAGTTACATACTCATGTCCGTACAGACCTCCTGTGGTGTCGCCTACTGCAAACAATCCTGCAACAGGCTGCCTGTTCTTATCAAGAGCGCGCATGGAGCAGTCTATGGAGACTCCTCCTACTACCTCCAGCAGAGCCGTACCTATCTTTACCGCAATGAACGGCCCCTTGTCCAGCGGATAGAGCAGTTCTTTCCTCTTTCCGAACTGAGTATCTCTTCCTTCTTTGCAGAACTCATTGTACTGAGCGAAGGTCTTAAGGAAGCCTTCCTTATCGACTTCCATCTTGTCCGCAAGCTCTTCTATAGTATCCGCCTTTACGGCATGTCCTTCTTTAAGAGCTCTTTCGACAGAAACATAGCTGGATTCGATAGTCTTTGGATCTCCGTAGCGAAGCCCAGCGTTGCCCCAGAATATTCCTCCGCCGTATTTAAGGCT
>JAEEGL012373745.1_pt1 | contig 20765 bp, 14 predicted proteins | sample 9134231 | NCBI WGS metagenome assembly JAEEGL01 (sample SAMN16246548, study PRJNA631951) | gut metagenome | biome: gut microbiome; feature: rumen; material: fiber-attached | host: Bos | place: Iran: Karaj | collected 2018-10
ATCCACCGGGAAATTGTTGTACATGCCGCCATCGTAAAGGATGCGGCCATCGATGGATATCGGCTTGAATACGAACGGGAATGTCATCGACGTGCGGATGGCACTGCCCAGGTCGCCGCCCCGGAGCACCACGGCTTTTTTCTCGTAAATATCGGACGAGACACAGCGGAACGGCACCATCAGCCGGTTGAAATCGCCCTCGCAGACCGCAGCAGAAGGTGCGAACAACTGCATGAAGGCGAAATTCATCTGGATGGGGTTGATCAAATGGACGGGCGAAAGGGAAACCGTGGCCGAATCGATCCGGCTGAACTTGAGCTGCAATACGTTGGTGATGGATTCTTCTCGCTTGTAAGAGGACAGGTCGCGCTCATCCACTTTACCGGTCTGCCAAGAAACGAAGTCTTCGGAAAGAATCAGTGCCAGCATTTCGTCGGGCGAATAGCCGATGGCATACAGACCGGCGATGATGGCGCCCATGGACGTCCCTGCCACATAATCGATGGGGACATGGTTCTCTTCCAATGCTTTGATAACGCCGATATGGAAGCAGCCCCGGGCCCCTCCCCCGCTCATCACCAGGCCGACGCTCTGCGCCGACAGCATAGACAGCAGCAACACCTGGTGCAACAGCAGCAGGACCAGACGACGGTACAGCCGGGATTTCCGGAAAGTTATTCGGTTCATGGGCACAGGTCGAGAAACTGGATACAAATATAGGAAAAGGAACGGGAAGAACGAAGCTATCGCCGGAGAGACTCCGCTGCCATGGCATTCAGAAACACAAGGCTGTGGCATGCCACCACGGCGGCGGTTTCCGTCCGGAGCCGCAGGTCGCCCAACGTCACGGGTACGAACTGCATGGAGAGAGACTGTGCGATTTCTTCCGGCGAAAAATCGCCTTCCGGCCCGATCAGGACGGTTGCGGACCGCCCCGCCCGATATACAGATGCCAGACCCCGTCGCTGCGTATCCTCGCAATGGGCTATCATTTTCTGGTCTGTCCCGCAGGATGCCAGGAATGCCGGCAGCGGTGTCATGGGATGGATCCGCGGAAGCCAGGTCCGTCGGGACTGTTTCATGGCCGATACGGCGATGCGGCGCAGCCGTTCCAAGTTCACCGTTTTTCGTTCGGAATGCGCAGTCAGGAGAAGCGCTATGTCCGTCACGCCTATTTCGGTGCACTTTTCGACGAGCCATTCGGTCCGGTCGGGATTTTTGGTCGGCGCCACCGCTATCTGGATCTGCAACGGTTCGGGATTCAGGGACAGGCGTTCCACTACGGCCATGCCGCAGTGTTTCGGATGCGGATCTTCGATGGAGGCCGCATAGAGACCGCCACAGCCGTCCGCGAGCGTCACCCGGTCGCCGGCGCCGAGCCGCAGCACACGGACACAGTGGGCGGATTCCTCTTCGTTCAGGACGGCATAACCATCCGCAGCCTCCGGTGCATAGAATACAGGCATCTCTACAATCCTTGCATGTATCCGGTATCTTCCAGCAGCTGCACACCGTTCGCCGCCGCGACCGCCAGGCGGTCACACCGTTCGTTTTCGACGTTGCCGTCATGGCCCTTGACCCAGATCATCCGGACCTGGTGACGGCGGTACACCTGCAGGAAACGACGCCAGAGGTCGGCGTTCTTCCGTTTTTCGAAGTTTTTCTTTTCCCATCCGAAAACCCACTCCTTGTTCACGGCTTCACAGACATACCGTGAGTCGGTAATCAGGTTGACGGGCGTCGCATCGAACCGGAGTGCCTCCAGGGCCACGATGGCGGCCATCAGTTCCATGCGGTTGTTGGTAGTCATCCGGTAACCCTGCGACAACTCCTTGCGAAAGCGACGCGCCGGATCCGGATCGTCCATGTTGGCCAGCAACACCACGCCATAACCGCCCTTCCCGGGATTGCCGAGAGCGGAACCGTCGGTATATATGGTGACTGGCATCATAATGGACAAAAAAAGAGCGGGACGTCCTTCCGGACGTCTCGCTTTCAGGAACTATTTCTGCGAAAGATAGCGCATCACGCCGGCCGCCCCGCGCCGGCCGTCGCCCATGGCCAGAATGACCGTGGCGCCGCCGCGGACAATATCGCCGCCGGCGAAGATGTCCGGGATACTGCTCTGCATGGTTTCCGGATCGACTTCGATTGTGCCCTTGCGCGAGATGGCCAGACCTTCGACTGACCGCGGGATAAGCGGGTTGGGCGAAACGCCGATGCTCATGATAACCAGATCGACGTCAATCAGATATTCAGAGCCGGCGATGGGTTGCGGACGGCGGCGTCCGGAAGCATCGGGTTCACCGAGTTCCATCTTCTGCACCCGCACCTGTTTCACATGACCTTTTTCATCGGCGAGACACTCGACTGGATTCAGCAGACAGTTGAATTCGATGCCTTCTTCCATGGCATGCTGGATTTCCTCTTTCCGGGCAGGCATTTCATCCATTGAACGACGATAGACAATCATGGCTTTCTCCGCACCCATACGTTTGGCAGTACGGACACTGTCCATCGCAGTATTGCCACCGCCGACCACCATCACGGTCCGGCCGCGCAGAATCGGGGTATCCCGCTCATCGCTGGCCGCCCCCATCAGGTTGACACGTGTAAGATATTCATTGGAGGAGAAAACACCGATGAGGTTTTCGCCAGGAATGCCCATAAAGTTGGGCAGGCCGGCGCCGGAGGAGATGTAGAATGCCTTGAAACCTTCCTCCCGCAGGTCGTCCAGCGTGGCTGTCTTGCCGACCAGGAAATCGGTCTCGAACTTGACGCCAAGCCGGCGCAAAGTTTCTATCTCGGCATCCACCACCGCATTGGGCAGACGAAACTCGGGAATGCCGTATTTCAACACACCGCCGATCTCGTGCAGCGCCTCGAAGACGGTCACGTCATAGCCGTTCTTGATCAGGTCGCCGGCCGCCGCCAATCCCGAAGGACCGGAACCGACCACTGCCACCTTGATGCCGTTGGCCGGCGCTTTTTCGGGCAACTCTGCCTTGCCGGACAGACGCTCGAAATCGGCAGCGAAACGCTCCAGGTTGCCGATGGCCACCGCGGGTTTCTGCATTTTCTGCACATAGAAACATTTCGATTCGCACTGCACTTCCTGCGGGCACACCCGGCCGCACACCGAAGGCAGCGTGTTGGTCTGCTTCAGCACGCGGGCCGCGCCTTGGAAATCGCGGGCCTCGATGCACTTGACGAAACTGGGGATATGCACCCCTACCGGACATCCTGTCACACAGGTCGGATTGGCACAGTCCAGACAGCGCGCCGCCTCCCTGACAGCCTGTTCCTCGGACAGACCGGCATTGACTTCCTGATTGTTCCGGTTACGGACATCCGGTGCCTGGGCAGGCATGACCACACGCTCGATACTGGTCCGTTCGGAAGCTTTCATCGACTTGCGCAGCGTCTCGCGCCAGGGCGCGCTGCGTTCTATGGTATATATGTTCTCTTCCATCGTGTTATGCATTTTTCTGTTGATACGCCTCAAAGGCCTTCCGTTCCTCTTCCTTGTAGGCGCCAAGCCGTTTCAGTATTTCATCGAAATCAATCTGATGGGCGTCGAACTCAGGACCGTCCACGCATACGAAACGCGTCTTGCCGCCGACGGTGCACCGGCACGCACCGCACATGCCGGTACCATCCACCATGATGGTGTTGAGGCTGGCCAGCGTCGGGATGTTGTATTTCGCCGTTGTAAGCGCCGCGAACTTCATCATGATGGCCGGGCCGATAACCACCGCCTCGTCCACATGCTCGCGCTGGATGACTTCTTCCATCCCCTGGGTCACCAAGCCTTTCCGGCCGGATGAGCCGTCGTCGGTCATGACGATGACCTCGTCGGAGATGGCCCGCATCTCTTTCTCGTATAGAATCAGATCCTTATTTCTGGCAGCCAGCACGGTGATCACCCGGTTGCCGGCCTTTTTCATGCCGTCCACGATCGGATACAGCGGCGCCACGCCGACACCGCCGCCGGCACACAGCACGGTGCCGACCTTGCGGATATTCGTTGCATTGCCGAGCGGCCCGACGATATCCTGCACATAGTCCCCTTCATTGAGACTGGCGAGTTTGTGAGTCGTCACACCGACCTTCTGCGCAATCAGCGTAATCGTTCCCTCCTTCGGGTCCGCATCGGAGATGGTCAGCGGGATACGTTCCCCCTCGGCCGTAGGGCGGACAATCACGAAATGTCCGGGCTTGCGGCGCAGGGCGATACGGGGTGCAGAGACCACCATACGGAACACCTGTTCCGAAAGAAATTCCTTCTTGATAATCTTGTTCATTGATATGATGGATTTTAACGTTCCACTTTTATTTAGAGAGCATGTCCACGGCGATTTGCATGGCATCCTCCAGTTTTTCGGGCATCTTGCCGCCTGCCACTGCGAAGTGGGGCTGGCCGCCGCCGCCACCCTGCATCGCCTTGCCGGCTTCGCGGACAATCCCCGCAGCCGAAAGGCCTTCCGCCACCAGGTCATCGCCCAACATCACGGACAGGGAAGGCTTGCCTCCGCAGACACTGCCGGCCACCATGGCCAACCGATCTTCGCTGTTGCGCAACGCAAAGGCTATGTTGCGGATCATCTCGGGCGTTGCATCGCTCTGCGTCCGGATCAACCGGATGCCATTCGGCAGCTTCACCGCATCCTTGCGCAGAATCTCGACCAGCCGGGCGGTTTTTTCCTGCATGAAAGCCGTCACTTCCTTGTGCAGCGATTCGTTCTCCGAAATGGTCTTCTCGACGGCCTGCAGCAGCGACGGGGAATTGTTGAACAACTGTGACACGCCCTTGAGCGTATCGAGCAGTCCGTAAAGCAACTTCTCGGCGTTCGGGCCCGTCACCGCTTCGATACGACGGATACCGGCCGCCACGGCACATTCGGAGACAATCTTGAAGAAACCGATGTTGCCGGTGGCCTTCACATGTGTACCGCCGCACAGTTCCCTGGATGCGCCGAACTGAATCATACGCACCTTGTCACCGTATTTCTCGCTGAACAGCGCAATGGCGCCGGCCGCACGCGCCTCTTCCACCGAAATGTCACGGTATTCCTGCCGCGGCGCATCGTCCCGGATGTACGCGTTGACCAGACGCTCCACCTGCCGCAGTTCCTCATCGGTCACCTTCTGGAAATGTGAGAAATCAAAACGGAGGCTGTGGTCGGTCACGAGGGATCCTTTCTGTTCGACATGCGTCCCCAATACCTCACGCAAAGCTCTGTCAAGCAAGTGAGTAGCCGAATGGTTACAGGCAATCTGCTGCCGGCGTTCCGCATCGACCGAAGCATGGAAGACGCCGTCCGGATCTTCGGGCAACGTATTGAGAATATGGATGATCAGATTGTTTTCCTTTTTCGTGTCCAGCACAGGATAGCGGACACCGTCCTTCTCCAGGAAGCCGGTATCGCCGGTCTGGCCGCCGCTCTCGCCGTAGAAGGGCGTCTCGTCCAGCACCACCTGGTACTGGTCGCGGCCTTTGGTGGTCGTCTTGCGGTAACGTGCGATGCGGGCATCCGTCTCCAGCGTGTCATATCCCACGAAATGGGACGATGAAAGCGACATCAGTTCCACCCAGTCGCTCTTTTCCACCGCAGCCGCTGCGCGGGAGCGCGCTTTCTGTGCCGCCAGCGCCGCCTGGTATGCCGCCGTGTCGTAGGTCATCTGGCGTTCGCGCAGGATGAGTTCGGTCAGGTCGAGCGGGAAACCGTAAGTATCGTAGAGCTCGAAGACGATCTCGCCGGGCACTTCCGTCCGACCGGCTTTGCGGTTGTCTTCTATGATACCTTCTATCAGCGACATGCCTGTCGATAGCGTGCGAAGGAACGACGCTTCTTCCTCCCGGACAACGCGCTGGATGAACTCCTGCTGCGCATGCAGTTCCGGATAGGCGTCGCCCATGATGTCGGCCAGGGCCGGCACGAGTGCATACAGGAACGGCTGGTCGAGTCCCAGGAACGTATAGCCGTACCGGACCGCCCGGCGAAGCAGACGGCGGATGACATAGCCGGCCTTGTTGTTCGAGGGAATCTGTCCGTCGGCGATGGCAAACGAAATGGCCCGGATATGGTCGGCGACCACGCGCATGGCCACGTCGGTGTCCTCCTTCTGGCCATACTGCTTGCCGCACAGGCTGCCGACGGCCGCTATCAGACGCTGGAACAGGTCTATATCGTAGTTCGAAGTCTTGTTCTGCAGCACCCGGCAGAGACGTTCAAAGCCCATGCCCGTATCTACGTGACGCGCCGGCAACAGTTCCAGTTCGCCCGATGCCTTGCGGTTATACTGCATAAACACCAGGTTCCAGATCTCGATGACCTGCGGGTGGTCTTTGTTGACCAGTTCACTGCCGTCCAAGGCCTTGCGTTCTTCCTCCGGACGGGAGTCGTAATGGATCTCGGAACAGGGACCGCAGGGGCCGGTGTCGCCCATCTCCCAGAAATTGTCATGCTTGTTGCCCTTCAGGATATGCTTTTCGGGCATGTATTGCTTCCAGATATCGTAAGCCTCCGTGTCCATGGCGAGATGTTCGGCCTCGCTGCCTTCGAAAACGGTGGCATACAGTCTGCTGCGGTCAATCTTCAGGACATCGGTCAGGAACTCCCACGCCCAGGCGATGGCTTCCTTCTTGAAGTAGTCGCCGAACGACCAGTTGCCCAACATTTCGAACATGGTGTGATGGTAGGTATCGCGGCCCACTTCCTCCAGATCGTTGTGCTTGCCCGACACGCGCAGACATTTCTGCGTGTCGGCCACACGCGGGTACTGTGCCGGATTATTGCCGAGGAAAATATCCTTGAACGGATTCATCCCCGCATTGGTGAACATCAGCGTCGGGTCGTTCTTGACCACCATGGGCGCCGAAGGGACGATATGATGCTGCTTGGAGGCGAAAAAATCCAGGAAAGCTTTTCGTATCTCATTCGTTGTCATACTCTTGCATTTAATGGTTCGGCCGGATTCCGCACCTCGGAACAAGGACGGAACGTACGCTTTTCGCATAAAAATTTGGCAAAAATAATGAAATGATTTAGTTTTGTCCACTTTTTGTTGGAAATTATGTCCAGGCACAAGTACAAGTCCCATCCCGAATCGCACACAGACGACCGTGTTTCTCTCGGTTTCGGACGCATCTTCCTGAGATGTGTCACGTATGTGCTGGCTTTCGTAGCCGTGACATGCGGCCTGTACATTGTGTACGCCTCGTTTTTCGATTCACCCAAGGAACGGCGCCTGAAACGCGAGTTGCTTCAGATGCAGACTCAATACGAATTGATTTCCAAGAAGATGGATCAGGTTGAAGACGTACTTGGCGACCTGCAGCAACGCGATAACAGCATCTACCGGGCCATTTTCGAGCTTTCGCCCGAAGAAAAGGCTGACCGGCTGGCCGGACAGAACCGGCTGACGGATTACAGGATTCTGGAAGGCAGTGAAAACACCGCCATCGTGCAACAACTCACCGAACGCATCAACCGGCTGACGCAACAGGTTTACGCCCAGTCGAAGTCGTACGACGAGATTATCGTGCAGGCGCAGCAGAAAGATTCCGCATGGGTGGCCATTCCGGCCATTCAGCCCGTGGCAGAGAAGGATCTGAAATACATTTCCTCCGGCTTCGGCATGCGCATGCACCCGATTTATAAAATCATGCGGTTCCACTACGGGCTCGACTTCTCCGCGCCCATCGGAACCGAAGTCTATGCCACGGCTGACGGCCGGGTAACCGAAACCGACCTTGCCGGACGCACTGCCAACGGGCTGAAAATCGTGGTCGACCACGGCAATGGATACCTGACACACTACGCACATCTCTCGCGGATTATCGTCCGGGTGGGACAGACTGTGAAACGCGGGCAGGTCATCGGCCTGGTGGGCAACACCGGCGGCACGTCCGGGCCGCACCTGCATTACGAAGTGCACAAAAACGGCAAGGCCGTCAATCCCATCAACTATTTCTTCAACGACCTGTCGCCCAAAGCATATGCCGAGCTGACCGAAGAGGCCATGACGGCACAGTCGTTCGATTAAAAAGTTTACGCGCCATGCCATACAAGGAGAAACCTGTCGAGAAATCGTATTACCGCATCGGTGAAGTCGCGGACATGTTCGGCGTGAACACTTCGCTGATACGTTTCTGGGAAAAGGAGTTCGATATCATCCAGCCGCGAAAGAACAAGAAAGGCTACCGTTTCTTCACCCAGAAGGATATTGAGAATTTCCACCTCATCTACCACTACGTCAAGGAACGGGGCATGACCCTGCAAGGCGCCCGGCAAAAGCTTAAGGACAACAAGGACGACACGGTCAACAATTTCTCTGTCGTCGCCTCGCTGCAGCAGATCCGCGCCATGCTTCTCGAAATCAGGGACAATCTGGAATAAAATGGAAAGCCCGAAAGAAGAGGCCCGGCTTCGCATTGCACAGCTTCGCCAGGATATCACAAGACACAATTACAACTACTACGTCCTGTCGCAACCGACCATCAGCGACTATGAGTTTGACATGATGCTCAAAGAGTTGGAGCGTCTCGAACAACGCTGGCCGGAGCTGGACGATCCGTCTTCGCCCACACATCACGTCGGCAGCGACCTGGCCCGGCCGGCACCGGAAACGGCAACACCGGACAACATACCCCGCCAGCAGTCGCTGGACGACCTGTGGGGAGATCCAGCCGATGCAGACGCCCCGGTCGCTGCCGTACAGCCCGGTACGCCGCAGACGGCATTCAGGCAAGTCGTACATACTTATCCGATGCTGTCGCTCGGCAACACCTACAGCGAAACCGACCTGACGGAATTCGACCAGCGCGTGGCCAAAGGGCTGCAGGAACCCTACCGGTACATCTGCGAACTGAAATACGACGGGCTGTCCATCAGCCTGCACTACCGGCACGGCCGGCTGGTCACGGCGGTCACACGCGGCGACGGACAGAAAGGTGATGACGTGACCGGCAACATCCTGACCATCCCGACCGTCCCGCGACAATTGCCGGCCGGTGCGGACTATCCCGATGATTTTGAAATCCGTGGAGAGGTACTGATGCCGCGCGACGTGTTTCAGGCGCTGAACGAAGAACGTATCCGACAGGAAGAAACGCCGTTCGCCAATCCGCGCAATGCCGCCTCAGGATCGCTCAAAATGCTGGATGCCAACGAGGTCGCAAAACGAAAACTGGCCTGTTACCTCTACTCGCTGGTCGGCGACAGGCTGCCCGGTGACACGCATTACGGCAACCTTCAGGCCGCCGCATCCTGGGGATTCAATGTTCCCCTTGGCTATACGCAGCCGTGCCGGAACCTGGAAGAAGTGGCAGGATTCATCGCCCATTGGCACACACACCGGCAGACACTGCCGTTCGACATCGACGGCATTGTCATCAAAGTGGACCGGCTGTCGCAGCAACAGCGTCTGGGCATGACGGCCAAAACGCCGCGCTGGGCCATCGCCTACAAATTCCCCGCAGAACGTGTAGCGACACGCCTCCTCTCCGTTTCATACCAAGTGGGCCGCACCGGCGCCGTAACCCCTGTGGCGAACCTGGCCCCGATCCAGCTGTCCGGTTCGACCGTCAGACGCGCCACCCTGCACAACGCCGGCTTCATGGCGCAGTTGGATCTGCATATCGGCGACATGGTCTTTGTGGAGAAAGGCGGTGAGGTCATCCCCAAGATTGTCGGCACAGATCCCACGCAACGTACGACGGCGGAACCGGTGGGGTTCATCACGCACTGCCCCGAATGCGGCACGGCGCTGGTACGCGAAGAAGACGAAGCTATATACTATTGCCCCAACGATTTAGGATGCGAACCTCAAATAAAAGGTAAAATCGAACATTTCATCAGTCGGAAAGCCATGAACATCGACAGTCTCGGCGAAGGGAAAGTGGCGCTCATTTTCGACAACGGACTGATACACGATGCAGCCGATCTGTACAGCCTGACCTACGACCAACTGCTCGGCCTGGAGAAGACTTATACCGACGCCGACGGCAAAACGCGCACGGTGCGTTTCCAGGATAAGACGGTCCGCAACATCCTGCAGGGCATCGACCAATCCCGGCAGGTACCCTTCGAACGGGTGCTCTATGCCATCGGCATCCGGCATGTGGGTGAAACGACGGCCCGGCTGCTGGCCCGCCGCTTCGGTTCGATGGATGCCTTGAAAAAAGCAGATACGGCGGCTTTGCAAGCCGTCGACAGCATCGGAGACCGCGTGGCCGGAGATGTCATCGCGTTCTTCCAATCGGACAAAGCCATGACCTTCCTGCAAAAATTACAGGCAGCCGGGCTGCAGTTCGCAGTGGCACAAAACACCGCGAAAGCACCCGTGAACCAGGTGCTTTCGGGAAAGACTTTCGTCGTAAGCGGTGTATTCACCGTACCGCGCGACACCATCAAGGAACTTGTCGAGCAATACGGCGGACGCTGCACCGGCTCCGTCTCAGGCAAGACAGACTATGTGCTTGCAGGCGAGAACATGGGGCCGGAGAAACTTAAGAAAGCGGAACGGCTTCAGATTCCGATTGTCTCCGAAAGTGAGTTCCGCCAAATGATCGGCCTATAAAAGGGCCTCGATATGACCGAGCAGCATCGGTTTCGGCACAGCGCCGACCTGACGCTGCACCTGTTCGCCGTTTTTCATGAACACCAGCGTCGGAATCGACATCACGCCGAAACGGGCGGCCAGGTCAGGGCACTCGTCCACATTGACTTTGACGAACTTCACGCGGCCTTCGTAGGTCTCGGCCAATTCGTGCACCACCGGCATCAGCTGGCGGCAGGGGCCGCACCACTCAGCCCAAAAATCTATCACGACCGGTGTCGGCGACTGCATCACTTCCTGCTCGAAAGAGGATTCTGTTATCTGTACTACCATATTCAATCTGTTTTTATGATTAATTTTTCTTCTTTTACTCTCTGATTCAACGCTTCGCAGAGCTCCCTGCGACATCCGGGCGATGCAGTCTGACTTGCACGTCAGGGATGCTGCTCAGTGCCAGCAGCAAGTCGTTGTCTGGAATCACCTTGACGGTCCGTGAGAAGAACCCCAGCTGTATTTTTTCCTGTTCGTCATAGATCCGGAACTGCAGGGTCACCGGTTTGCCGTGACCTTTCCGGCGGGGCTGTTCCAGCATCAGGCTCTTGAACTGCTGAAGCGTCGTTTCCTGCAACGTCTCCAGCGGAATGGAAATCTCTATGACCGAGACTTCGTCGCGGACATTGGCCAGGAACTGAATCGACTTGATATTGATGACCGCCTCACGCTGCTGGGCCTTCACCCGTTCGAGTTCCTCCGGCGTAGGAGTCTTCGACGACAGGAAGACCTTGCGTCGGGCGATGTCGCCCTTCACCAGCAGGACCTGCCCCATAGTCATGTACGACAGGTAGTTCTCATAGTTGGACCCCGAAAGGAAAAATGCGTAGGAACCGCTGTAGTCCTCCAGCGTCACCTTGCAGTACGGCTTGTTGTTGCGCTTGGATTGCCCGTTGTGTATGTTCGACACAATCCCGGCCACCGCGAATTCACGCGGCGGAATGCGGTCAAAGTCCTTCTGTGAAAACGGTGTTTCCGTATCCTCCCTGAGGAACAGCTGCTCATGCCGGTTCAAAGCGTCGAGATGCAGATTGGTAAAATTGTCGATATCGACCCGGTAGTCGTCCAGCGGATGTGCCGAAAGATACATGCCCACCAGATTCTTTTCCCGGTTCAGCTTTTCCAGCAGCGACCACGATTCCGCAAAAGGCAGTTCCGGCTTGGCGACCTCAATCTCACTCATGTCCCCGAACAAAGAGTTGCTATAAGTCCATTTACTCTCCTGATGCATAGATCCGTATCTAAGCAATATATCAGAAAAGGATTCGTCGCGGCTGTTGGTCACGAAAAACTGCTCCCGCTGAACGCCGGGGAAACTGTCGAAAGCACCCGCCTCTGCCAGTGCATCGAGCGTCCGGCGTGTCAGTACGTTCAGGTTGACGCGTTCGACGAAATCGTAGATATCCTTGAACAAGCCGTTCGCCTGCCGTTCTTTCGTGATGCTCTCCACCACCGCCGCACCGACACCTTTGATGGCACCGAGACCGAAGCGGATGTCGCCGTTGGAGTTCACCGTAAACGTCAGGTTACTCTCGTTGATGTCCGGTCCGAGCACCTGGATGCCCATGCGCCGGCATTCGTCCATAAACTTGGATATTTCAGTGATATTTGAAAGGTTGCGGCTGAGAATGGCCGCCATGAACTCCGAAGGATAATGCGCCTTGAGATAGGCCGTCTGGTACGCGATATAGGTATAGCACGTTGCGTGCGACTTGTTGAAGGCGTATTTGGCGAACTTGACCCAGTCGTTCCAGATTTTCTCGATGGTCTCCTTCGGCCCGTACCCGTTGCGTTCGCAACCTTCGAAGAACTTGACCTTGAGTTTTTCCATCAGGTCGAGTTTCTTCTTCCCCATCGCCTTGCGAAGCTCATCGCTCTGACCGCGGGTAAACCCGGCCAAATCGCGCGAAAGCAGCATCAACTGCTCCTGATACACGGTGATACCATACGTTTCTTTCAGGCGTTTCTCCATCGCCGGCAGGTCGTAGGTAATCGCCTCGCGTCCCGCTTTCCGGGCGATAAAGCTCGGGATATAATCCATCGGCCCCGGCCGGTACAGCGCATTCATGGCGATCAGGTCCTCGAACCGGCTCGGCCGCAGATTGCGCAGATGCTTCTTCATGCCGTCCGATTCGAACTGGAAGGTCCCGGTCGTGTCACCCCGGCGGAACAGCTCAAATGTCTTTTCATCGTCCAGCGGAATGGCGGACAAGTCGAGTTTCTTGCCCGTGGTCAGTTCGATGTTCCGCAGGGCTTCGCGCATCTGCGACAGCGTTGAGAGTCCCAGAAGGTCCATCTTGATCAGGCCGACCGACTCGACGTACTTGCCTTCGTATTGCGTCACCAGGACATCCTCCTTGCCGTCCTTTACCGTACAGAGCGGTGCAAATTCCGTCAGGTCGTCCTTACCGATGATGATGCCGCAGGCATGCAGGCCCGTGCCGCGCACCGTCCCCTCCAGCATCTCCGCATATTTGAGCGTATCGGCTATCAGTTTGTTTTCGGATACTGCCTCGGCATGCATCGCCGGAACATGTTCAATACAGTTCTTGAGCGTGATTTTGTATTCCTTGCCGCCGTCCACAATGGCACGTTCGGGCACCAGCTTCTTCAGCCGGTCCGACTCGGAGAGCGGCAGATTCTCCACACGTGCCACATCGGCAATGGCCATTTTCGTAGCCATGGTGCCGAAAGTGATGATGTGGGCAATCCGGTCGCTACCGTAACGTTTTGCAAGCCAGCGCAGCACATCCGCACGACCCTCGTCATCGAGATCCACGTCGATATCCGGCAGGGAGATACGGTCCGGATTGAGGAACCGTTCGAACAGCAAATCGTATTTGAGCGGGTCTATGTCGGTGATGCGCAGGCAGTAGGCCACCACGGAACCCGCAGCTGACCCACGACCCGGTCCGACAGAAACGCCAAGTTCACGGGCTGCATTGATAAAATCCTGAACGATAAGAAAATAACCCGGGAAGCCCATCTTGATGATGGTGTCGAGCTCGAAATCAAGACGCTCCTTCAATTCCGGAGTCATCTCCGAATACCTTTTCTCAGCACCCTGGTAAGTCAGGTGGCGGAGATAAGCGGCATCGTCGGCGAAGCCCTCCGGTATCGGGAAATCGGGCATGATAGGCGCATGATCCAGCGAATACTCCTCCACCTTGGCGGCTATCTCCATGGTATTGGCGAGCGCCTCGGGCACATCGGCGAAAATCTGCGCCATCTCGTCCTGCGTCTTGAACCATTCCTGTTTGGTGTAACGCAACCGCTTGGGGTCGGTGATGATGGTCTGCGTACTCACGCATAGCAACCGCTCATGGGCTTCCGCATCCTCCTGGTTGACAAAATGTACATCATTGGTTGCGATGAGTTTAATCCCGCATTCCCGAGCCAAAGCTACAAGGGCTTCGTTGACGATCTCCTGCTGCGGATAAACGTCGGTGGCAGCTTCCGGGTCATCGGTCTTGTGACGCTGCAACTCCAGATAATAATCATCACCGAAACAGGTCTTAAACCACTGCACCGCCTCGCGCGCCTCTTCCATCCGGCCGGCCAGGATCAAGGACGGAACTTCGCCGGCGATACAGGCAGAAGAGACGATCAGCCCCTCATGGTATTGCTGCAGCAACTCCTTGTCGATGCGCGGCTTGTAGTACAAACCTTCGATATATCCTTTGGAGACAAGTTTGACAAGATTGTGGTAGCCCGTCTTGTTCTTGGCAAGCAGGATGAGGTGATGTCCGCTGCGGTCTTCGGGCACATTCTTGTCCTTGCAGAAACGCCCCCGCACCGCCACATAGACCTCGCAACCGAAAATGGGCTTCACGTGCTTCGGCGTTTCCCCTTCCCCGGTCTCCGCGGCCAGTTTCTTGTTCTTGCCCTGCACATAGTCAAAGAACTCCTTGATGCCGAACATGTTGCCATGATCCGTCACCGCCAGCGCCGTCATGCCGTCGGCAACGGCCTTGTCAACAAGCGCCGGTATCTTCGAGGCCCCGTCGAGGGTCGAATACTCCGTATGGACATGCAAATGTGTAAACCGAGCCATGCCTGTTTCCTCCTGATGCTTCATGTCAGTTCCGCAGACTGTGTACGACGAGGCCACTTCGCAACTTGGGTTCAAACCAAGTGGTCTTCGGCGGCATGATGTTGCCGGTGTCGGCGATGTTCATCAACTGCTGCATGCTTACCGGATAAAGTGCAAAAGCCACCTTCATCTCTCCGCTGTCCACCCGGCGCGCCAGCTCCGCCAGCCCCCGGATGCCACCCACGAAATCAATGCGCTTGGAATGACGCAGATCGGTGATTCCCAGCACCGGATCCAGCACGGAAGCCGAAAGCACCGTCACGTCGAGTGCCCCGATCGGATCGCTGTCATCGTACGTCCCCGGCCGGGCGGTCAGCACATACCAGCGGCCGGCGAGATACATCGTAAATTCGTGCAGCCGCGTAGGCCGGACCGGTTCCGTCCCACGGCACTGCACCTCGAAACGCAGGGCGAGGGCCTGAAGGAATGCCGTTTCGTCCAGGCCGTTCAAATCTTTGACGACCCGGTTGTAATCGTATATTCTAAGTTGGTTTTCAGGAAAATGCACAGCGAGGAAAAAGTTATACTCCTCTTCTCCGGTAGAATGCGGATCAGCCTGCTGTAACTCGGCGCCCACCCCGGCCGCCGCAGCGGTACGGTGATGGCCGTCGGCCACATAGGTCGAGGGAACCGCAGCGAACAATTCAACCAGACGCGCAATGGTCTCCGGGTCAGAAATAACCCAGAATCTGTGGCCGATACCGTCTTCTGCCACGAAGTCGTAAACGGGCGGCGCGGCCGTCACCCCCGCCACAATCTCGTCGATGGCCTGCACGGCAGGATAGGCGAAGAAAACCGGCTCGTAATTGTAGCCGCTCAGGCGGATATGGCGCCGCCGGTCCTCCTCTTTGTCCGGACGCGTCAGTTCGTGTTTCTTGATGACATTGCGCCGGTAATCTTCGACCGAAGCGCAACCGACCAGACCGTACTGCGTGCGGCCGTCCATTGTCTGCGCATAGACATACAGGCAGGGCTCGGCGTCCGCCTTCATCACGCCCTCTGCAAGCAGACGGTTGAAATTCTCCACGCCGAGCCGGTAAACCCGGTCGTCGTGTTCGTCCACGCTGTCCGGCAGGTCGATTTCGGGCTTGATGACGTGCAGGAACGATAACGGATGGCCGGCCGCCTCCGCACGCGCCTCTGCCCGGTTGAGCACATCGTACGGACGTGATGCTATCTCGGACACGCATGTGCCAAGCGGACGGATACCTCTGAAAGGTCTTAAAATGGCCATATGGTGCAATTTAGATTCATGACTCGCTCCCCTGGCGGGAGTTTTGCAAAATTAGGCAAACAAGCTGTTCCATTGTCAGCGGAAAAGAAAAAGTTATACACATCATTTGTTAGTTTTTTCGGCATCATGTTCCAATTAAAATCGATATATTTGTCGTTTGAACATGATTCGACCAATGAACAGACGTACATTCATCTCCAAAAGTGCCGGGGCCGGTCTGCTGGCAGCGACCGGTCTTTCATGGCTGACAGAGGGGACTGCCGCCGGGGCGGAAGAAGATTCCCGCACGCCATACGACCTTGTGGCCGTCATGGGCGGAGAACCTGGCGCCATGTATGCCAGGGGCATCGAAGGACTCGGCGGCATGGAGGCCTTTGTCAAACCGGGACAGACTGTCGTCGTCAAACCGAATATCGGCTGGGACCGTACGCCCGAGATGGGCGCCAACACCAATCCGGAACTGGTCGCCAGCATTGTGGCAGACTGTCTTCGCGCCGGTGCTTCCGAAGTGTTCGTATTCGACCATTCCTGCGACAACTGGGTCAAGAGCTATGCGTCGAGCGGCATCGAAGCTGCTGCGAAGGAGGCCGGTGCCACCGTCGTGTCGGCTGCCAGCCAGACTTCCTACCGGCAGGTGACGTTCCCGGGCAAGGTCATGACATCGGCGCTGGTCCATGAAAAGGTCATCGACTGCGACGTATTCATCGATGTGCCGGTCATCAAGCACCATGACGGGGCGCAGGTGTCGCTGGCCATGAAGAATCTGATGGGTATCGTCTGGGACCGCGGATTCCTGCACCGCAACGACCTGCAGCAGTGCATCGCCGACATCGTCACCTACCGCAAACCCGACCTGACCGTCATCGACGGATACCGCGTGATGCAGAAGAACGGTCCGAAGGGCGTCACCAGAGCCGACGCAGCCCTCAAGAAGACCCTGATCCTGTCCAGGGATATCGTGGCTGCAGATGCCGCCGCCGCCAAAATTTTCGGCGTGGAACCGGCAGATATCCCGCACATCCGCATCGCGGCGGAGATGGGACTCGGAAAAATCGAACTGGACAAACTGAACATACAGCGCATCAATCTCAAGGCCTAATGCAAAAGTATCTGAAACTGCTGCGCGTTTTTTTCTCGATTATCCTGCTGGCAGGCATGTCGTTCCTGTTTCTCGACTTCACGTCCTCAACCGGCACGGCCTGGTACCGGCGTCTGACATACCTCTCGTTCGTCCCGTCGCTCGACCTTTTCATCCAATCGCTCATCCACGGACTGGCACTTACGGCATGGGGCTGGCTGGCGGTGCTGATACTCACCCTGCTTTTCGGCCGCATATACTGTTCGTTCCTATGCCCCCTCGGCGTACTGCAGGACATTATTTCCTTCCTGTCGCGCAAATCCACATTGCGCAAACGGCCGTTCAGGTACAAATACAGCAAGCCGCTCAACTGGGTGCGGTATCCCATTCTGATTATCACGCTGGTCTCGCTGGCCGTGACAGGAACGTTGCTCGTCAACCTGCTCGACCCGTACAGCCATTTCGGCCGTATCATGGCCGACCTGTTCCGGCCGGTTTACATCTACGGCAACAACCTGCTGGCCGCACTGCTGGAAAAAGCAGGCAGCTACCTCCTCTACCCTGTCGACATCATCGCCGGTAATCCGCTGACGCTCATCGTACCGGTCATCGTGCTGATTCTGCTTCTTTCTCTCGCCACTACCCAGGGACGCATGTACTGCAACTCTGTGTGTCCGGTCGGTACTACCCTTGGGCTGATATCGGGCATCGCCCTCTTCCGTCCCACCATCGACAAGACGGCATGCACCAAGTGCGGGCAATGTGTTCAGAAATGCAAAGCACAGTGTATCAATATTAAAGCTCAAAAGATCGACAATACACGATGCGTCGGATGTTTCAACTGTGTCAGGATCTGTGACACGGGCGCCCTGCGCTATCGGCTGACGCTGCCCGGCAAATCGGATGCGCAGAACATCGAGAGCGATCCCGAAGACATGGAGACCGTGTCGAAGGTGGCCGCATCGGGACTCGGTCCCATGGCTGAATCGATCCTGAAGGAAGAACCCGAAGCGCCACGGACACAGGACACCGACCGTTCCAAACGCCGTTTCATCGCCGAAAGCGTGACGGCACTCGTTGCATTGAGCGGACTGGAAGCCTGGGCTGACGAGGACGGGGACGAAGAAAACAAGGCATCACGCGAAGATGCGGCCATGAAGAAACTGAAAGCCGAGCGCCGGGTACCGGTCTGTCCGCCGGGTTCCCTCAGTCTCCGGCATTTCACCTACACCTGTACCGCCTGCCACCTTTGCGTCAGCGCCTGTCCCACCGGGGTTCTGCGGCCGACCTTCCTGGAGTATGGATTGATCGGCATCGGACAGCCGCGCATGGATTACAACACAAGTTTCTGCAACCAGAACTGCACCCGTTGCGGCGAAGTCTGTCCGACCGGTGCCATCCTGCCGCTGACGGCGGAACAGAAAACGACGGTCCAGATAGGCCGGGTCAACTTCATCGCGGCCAACTGTACAGTCACCAAACAGGAAACCGCATGCGGCTCCTGCGCCGAACATTGTCCCACAAAAGCCGTCCGCATGGTGCCCTACAAAGGATTCCTCACCATCCCGAGCACCGACACCTCCCTCTGTCTGGGCTGCGGCGCCTGCCAGTTCGCCTGTCCGGTTCCGGAAAAGAACGCGATTTTCGTCCTGAGCAACCGGGAGCATCTCACTGCCGTGCCGCCCGAAGAAGAAGTCATCGAATACGAAGAACAGACCGAGTTTCCATTTTGATATACCATAGAAACCATTTAAAAATCAGTATTATGAACAAAATCACCCGAATCATTCCGACCCTTCTCGCTGCCGTGCTTTTCCTGACGGCTTGCAGTTCCGTCGAAAACCTCGAAGATTCCGCGAAATTGCCCAAACAGAAAAGCGTCATCCAGGCCATGACCATAACCAACGACTATTTCATGGCCAAATGGCCCGACACCGGGAAACCCATCGTCACCAACCGGGAACGTCCGAGTAACATCTGGACCCGCGGCGTGTACTACGAAGGGCTGATGGCCATGTACGGCATCACGGGCGACAAGAAGCTGCTGGACTATGCCATATCCTGGGGCGAAGCACACCAGTGGGGCATGCGCAGCGGCAACCGCACCCGCAACGCGGACGACCAGTGCTGCGGCCAGACTTATATCGCACTGTACCAAATCGATCCCAAAGAAGAACGTATCGCCAACATCAAGGCCTCCATCGATGCCATGGTGAACAGCACAAAGGCAGACGACTGGAACTGGATCGACGCCCTCCAGATGGCCATGCCGGTCTTCGCGCAGCTTGGCGTGGTGTACAAAGACCCGAAGTATTTCGACAAGATGTACGACATCTACATGTACACCAAGACCAAACATGGAGACAACGGCCTGTATAACACAAAAGAACATCTGTGGTGGCGCGATGCCGACTTCGATCCCCCCTACACCGAGCCCAACGGCAAAGACTGTTTCTGGTCGAGAGGCAACGGCTGGGTGGTCGCAGCATTGGTCCGCGTGCTGGACATCGCCGGCGACCAGTTGAAGGCCCAACGGCCGGCACATTACGAGGAATATGCCACCGTGCTGAAAGAGATGCTGGCGGCGCTCATTCCGATACAGCGTACAGACGGCTACTGGAACTGCTCGCTGCACGATCCGAACAACTTCGGCGGCAAGGAACTTTCCGGCACCGCACTGTTTGTATATGGCATGGCCTGGGGCGTCAACAACGGCCTCATCGACAAGAAGACCTACCAGCCGATCGCCCTCAAGGCATGGAACGCCATGGTTGAAAACAGCATCGATGAGAACGGGCACCTGGGGTACGTGCAGGGTACCGGTAAAGAACCGAAGGACGGCCAGCCGACCACGTTCGAAAGCACTCCCGATTTCGAAGATTACGGACTGGGATGTTTCTTGCTGGCAGGCAGCGAAATTTACAAACTCAAAAAATAACGCCCGCAGGATCCGCTACCGGCGGATGCCTTGCGGTTTGACAGGAGGGCGGCCGGCCAGACCGCCCTCCTTTTTCAACTATGCTGCACCGACATTTCTTTCTTATCCGCTATACTTTCCCCACCGATGACGTCGTCTCCGCATCGCAGATTACATCCATGCTGCGGCAGATACCGTCAGACATGCAACCAATACGGCTGGTCGTTTTCGGGCCGGCCGGCGACAACGCTGCACACAAGGCGCACCGGTCTGTGATCGGACACGCTGTCGAGACATTTTACGGCGCAGCGGCACCACTATACAGCTACGTAGCGCAACCCTCGCTTTTCTGCCCGCTGCTGATGGAAGTGCATGCCGCCGATGTCTCCGTGCCCCTGCAGCACAAGCAGTTTGCCGGGACTCCGTATATCACGTTCGAAGACTGCTGCGGCAAACAACTGTTCATGGGGGATCTCTTCCACGCAGACCCGTCGGCACCGGTCGGTCTGCAAGCGGCCGGATGTTTCCGGCAGGCCGGCGAAATCCTACAGGCCGAACAGATGCCAATCGACAACATCGTCCGGCAATGGAACTACATCGAACGCATCACCGGATACGACGGTGACATCCAACGGTATCAGGCTTTCAACGATGCCCGCAGTGCCTTCTACGCCCCGGCAGCCTGGCCGACAGGCTACCCGGCAGCAACCGGCATCGGCACCCGGGCCGGCGGCATCCAGATCGACATTGAGGCCATGACTTCCTATAACAGTGAATGTCAGCCCATCCCGATTGACAACCGCATGCAGACGGCCGCCCACGCCTATTC
>JAEEGL012082450.1_pt1 | contig 20763 bp, 24 predicted proteins | sample 9134231 | NCBI WGS metagenome assembly JAEEGL01 (sample SAMN16246548, study PRJNA631951) | gut metagenome | biome: gut microbiome; feature: rumen; material: fiber-attached | host: Bos | place: Iran: Karaj | collected 2018-10
TAGGTATTACTCGTGCTTTATTAGCATTCGATGCAGATGCTGATCAATCAAGAGAAGATGCTTATAGAAAAGTTCTTAAAGCTCAAGGATTTGTTACAAGAGATCCAAGAAGTAAAGAACGTAAGAAACCAGGTCTTAAGAAAGCTCGTAGAGCTCCACAATTTAGTAAACGTTAATTTATATCAATGTTTCAAGAGTACAATATGTACTCTTTTTTCTTTGTGTCAATTAACAGTTAACCTAAAATCTAATTTGATATTAGTTAAATAATTATTTATAATTTAACTAGAATAGAGGGTGTTCTTATGGCTGAAGTAAAAGTCGAAGAAAAAAGTAATAATTTTTTTAAATATTTAATATTCTTTATTTTATTTATGGGTATCGGTGTAGCATTAGGAATTTTTGGTACTAAAAAATATATGGAGTACAAAGATAGTAAAAAGACTGATGATAAAGTAGTTGAATCAGGACCTGAAGATATTACTAATGTTGATGAATATGCTGATTTGATTAATAAACTACATTCCTTTGTAGTTGAATATCCTATTTTCTATACTACTCAAGGTGTTAAAGTAGAGAATATGAGTAATAATGATCGTTTAATGATGGCTTATGACTATGTTAATAAAGATAATAAAATAACAGAGGAAAAAATAACTGCTACTCGTGGTGATAATAATTGTTTTGAAACTTTTGCTTTAGATGATGATGCTAACATATGGTTAAGAGATAATGGATGTACAGTTAAAAAAGTAGAAAGTTCTTTATTAGCAGCAAAGAATAAAGAAATATTTAATGATGATTTGATTGATACTAGTAGTAATTTTGTTAATAGTGATGGAAAATATTGTATGGTTTCTGAAGAAAAGTACTACTTGTGTGGAAATAAAATTAATGAAACTCCTAGTGAAGGTAAGTTAGAAAGTAAGTTTAGTGTTATTAAAGCTACTAAAGATGAAGGGGTTATTGTTTTATACGAAAAGGGTTATTTATTAGATAACAGAAAGAAAGAAACAGATGTTATTGGTGGACATGATAAATACTATTTGCATTCTGCTGATAGTAAAGATTATTATTATGAATTGAAAAATGCTGATAATTTAACTTTCAAACATACCTTTAAAACTACTGATAGAATTAACTATTATTATGTTTCTACTGAACTTTTTAAAGAATAACTTTTTGTTATTCTTTTTTTATGCTAAAATATAATTGCATAGTAGGTGATTAGAGTATGGATAATAATGAAATGCCACTATTAAAAGTAAAACTGTCGAAGTTTGAAATCCAAGAAATGCAGAGAAAAAGGGGCAAGAGATGGAAAATATTCTTGATTCTTTTGCTTGTCTTAGGAATCTTAGGAGGCGGTGGATACTTTTGTTATTCTTATGTAAGAAATAATAAATTGTTTGGTTTTAAAAATGAAACTAAAATAACTAAAATAGACGTTGTTTCTTATGATCAAACAAAAGACATTATTAATATCGCATTATCTTTTGATAATGAACAAAAAGCTTGTGCATTTACTACTGATTCATCAAATAGTAATAATCTTAATTTTGTTGAATTAAAGGATAATAAATGCGAGTTAGAAGTTCCGTTTAAAGCAGGATATGTGTTCTTAAAGAATAATGATGGTATCGTTACTGATCCAATCGAATTAAATAACTATGTTGTAGATTTTAAAGTTAAAGATAAGTATTATCTTGCTAATACTAGCAAAGGATCATTATTAGATAATATGGTTGTTGTTGGTGAACCTAATATAGAAATTCAAAGTAGTACAGAAGCTATTAATTTAAAAGAATTTAGTTATACTGCTAATAGTGTAGGTGCTACTAATTTAACAATTAAAAATGGAGATCTACAAGAAAAAACAACTGAATTAGTTGTTACTGATACAATTGTAGAAATGCCTAAAGAATTTAATAATAAGAAACCTTATTTGGGTTGTGAACAATATACAGAGGAACAAGCTAATCTATTAGATGAAATATTAGCATATAGAGTAGAAGAAGCTGGTTATGAAACGAGAGCAGGAGTTGTAGCTGCTGCTAGATTCTTAACACTAGAGTTACCATATAAAATATCATATTATTTTGAGAATGGTAGATTAAATGGAACTGGTACGCATATTGTTGATGCCGAAGGTAGATATTATCATAAAGGATTATATCTTCATAAGAATAAATTTGCATCATTACAACCTGGAGCTAAATTATTGGGTCCGCAAATTTGGGGTTGCAAGATGAAGAGTTATGAAGATGACCGTGGTAATGGTTATATACCAGGTGGTAAATATGCTAATGGTTTAGACTGTTCTGGATTCGTAACTTGGACAATGATCAATGGTGGTTTTGATGTTGGTGATAGAGGAGCTGGTGAAAATGCTGGTTCTGACTATGATATGACTGACTTAGGTAAATTTAGAAGACTTACTTACGATATGATTGAACGTGATGAAATTAAAGTAGGAGACTTATTTAATTTCTGGGGTCATATTGCTATCTTAGTAGGTAAAGATGCAGATAATTATTATATTGCAGAGAGTTTAAATACATTTAAAGCAGTTGTTGTTAATAAATATCCGAAGAATAAAGTAATGAAAACATTTAAATATGTTGTATTTATGCAAACTGTTTATAAAGAGGATGGTAATTTAACTGACATGTGGTATTAGGAGGGTTTATGGATAAAAAAGTCTTATTAGAACAGATTCTTAAATACTTTAAAGTTAAAGATATACCAGAGAAACTTGGAGATCTTAGAAAACTATATAAAGAACAAATAATGAATTGTAATTATTTAGAAGTACCGGAAAATATATTGTTACTTGAAGATAAGTATTTAAGATTGGAATTGATTAATAAGAAGTTAGTAGATAGTGAAAAATATAATACTATTGATACTAATTTAGAAGGCAAGTATAAGCATGGGGATAAAGTTGCTTTATTAGAAGGTGATATATCTAGTGTTTATGCTGATGTATTAATAAATCCTGTTAATGCTAAATTTGATTATGGAGATAATTTATTATTAAATGCTGGATTAAGACTAAGAAAGAAATGTCATGATATTTTAGACGGAAAAGAATTAAATCCGACTGAAATATTAATTACTAGAGCATTTAATCTTTTAAGTGATTATCTTGTGCATGTTGTATTACCTACAAATGAAGATATAAATGAATATATTACAGAACTTGGTATGTGTTATTTTAATGTCTTAGAATGTTCAAATAACAATATAGCTAAGATTGTAGTAGTTAGAGATATCTGTGATAATCCTAAAATAGAGAAAAGTAAAGAAATACTATTAAATAGTATTATGGATTATTTAGATAGAGAAGATTGTCATTTAGAAAAGATTGTAATAGTTGCTTCTAAAGATGATGATTTTGAACAATATGTAGAATTATTAGATAATTATAAAGAGACTACTGAGTAGTCTCTTTTTAGTATTCAAAGTATTCCAAAGTATGAGGATCATCACAAGTTATTCCTGTAGCATAATCGATATTAGGTATTACCTTGTGTAAATTTTTTATATCGCCTTTTTCGTATAATACTTTATTTATTTCTTTTATTATATCTAATGTTTTAGTTATACTTTGATGATATAAATCATCAAAAGAATAAGTGTATTTTTTGTCTTTAAAACATGGATGATTCCATTCTTTATGTTCATTATTTAACCATGATTCTTTTGGTTTAAGTATATGGGTACTATAAGAAGATATATAACCATAGCGATGTTTAGTAACAAGATCAATAAAACGATATATTCCTCTTTTAATACCTAAACGATCATGAATTACTAAAGAATTAATCTTTTTACAATCTTGGATACTTTTATAGTAGTTTTCACCCATGTTATCAATACTATAGGTCTTATTGTATACTTTAGTAATTATGTCTTTTAATTCGTCTGAAAAGACGGGATTTTTAACTATTTCTTTATTTAGATTACATTTATTATATTTTCTTTTAAAATGTTTTTCATAATAATAAGCATCTAAATCTTTTTCTATGTGATTATGTTCACCTTTATATTTTTGTGTCCATTTTTCATTTTTTCTGTAAACCCCTGTTTTATAAAAAATATAAGGATGACACGTTGTATCTAAAACATAATGAGTAATAATTCCGTAAAGAAAGGAGATTATTTCATCATTGTTTTCTAACTTATTTTGTTTAATTTCTTTGATGATATTTAAAATGAAATTTTGGGTTTCGTGATGATGAGCATAATGGCCTAAATCACTGATTTTCTTGGCGTTTTTACGGTCAAAAACATAATAAAATAAGTAGTCATGACTTTGAGCAAAAGTGTTGTAGATAACGTGGTAGTTATCAACATGTTTTTTACATTCTTTTGGGAATTTTTCATAGACATCTTCTGAGAAAACATAATGGGTTGTAATTGATGGCATAAGCTCACCTCTCTTAACATTATAGCATGTAATATTTATTTATTTAACTTTTTAGGTGTGTTATAATAAAATCGAATAATAGGGTGATGCTAGAGATGATAAAAACATTTAAAACCATCGATGAGCAAATTGAAATCCTAAAAGGAAAGGGATTAGAGTTTGACGACATCGATTATGCAAAAGATGTACTTTTACGTGAAAACTATTTCTTTTTAAGTGGCTATAGACATTTATTCCTTAGATCACCTAAAGATAGAATGTTCCTTCCTGGAACTAAATTCGAAGAATTATATGCAATGTTTAATTTCGATAGACAAATTAGAAATATATTTTTTAAAAATATTTTAATAGTTGAGAATAACTCAAAGAGTATTTTCTCTTATCAATTAAGTAGAAAATATGGTATTAAAGAAAAAGATTACTTGAATCCTAATAACTTTGATCGTAGTGGTGAAAGAGCTAGACAAGTTAATGATTTATTAAAGAAAATTAAAAGACAAATCAGAGTTAATGGTGGACAACACTCTGCAACAATGCATTACATAAGTAATTATGGTTATGTACCTTTTTGGGTTGTTGTAAAAGTTCTTTCATTTGGTTTAATTTCTGAATTATATACAATTATGAAACATGAAGATCAAAAAGATATAGCACATGTTTATGGTATTGATGTTGATGACTTAATAGTTTATATGCCAATATTAGCAAACTTTAGAAATTTATGTGCTCATGAAGATATAATGTATGATCATAAAACACAAAGAAGAATCGATGATAATAAATATCATTCTTATTTGAATATTCCTCGTATGGATGGAGAATATATTTATGGTAAAGATGATTTGTTTGCTTTAGTAATTATTCTTAAAAAATTACTTAGAGAAGAAGATTTTACATTATTAATAAATGAATTATCATATGAATTAGATATATTAGGTGGAAAATTACATACTATTGAAATGGATAAAGTATTAGATAGAATGGGATTCCCAGCTAATTTCAAAGAGATTGCGAGGATAGATGAGTATGGAGGGTAATAACTACAATCAAAATTCCATTTCTTCTCACAACGTCATATCACCATCGAAGGGAGTTAGGGAAACTACTAGTACTACAACAACTACATCTACTCCTAGAACTACAACGGTTAATACGACAGTTAATACGGTTCGTACTAATGATGCATATGATAATAATTATGTAGAAATATATGGTAATTATGGTAATTATAACAATTTTAATAAATCACCAATAAAGATGATAATTATTATTGTAGTAATTGCTATCTTAGCTATATTAGTTTGTATGGTATCAATGATTTTGATATTTAAATCTAATCCTGAATTAACCCAAAATTTATTTGGAAATGTTAATCGTTCTGAGTCTGTTGTTACGATAACGGATGAAGGAATAGCCGAAGGAGTAAAAAAGATTTATGATTCTGTTGTAGTTGTTAAAACCTATAATAGGGATAATGTTATAGCTACTGGAACAGGATTTGTTTATAAATTTGAAAATAATAAGTATTATTTAATGACAAATCACCATGTTATTACTGGTGGAGATAGTGTTGGAGTAAGATTTACTAGTGGTGATGAATATAAAGTATCAGTAGTTGGTAGTGATAAATATGCTGATATAGCAGTTCTTGCTTATACTGGTTCTGTTAAACTTCAAGTAGCTGAAATTAGTAATAGTGATAATATGCGTGTTGGTGATACTGTCTTTGCTATAGGTGCCCCATTAGACAGTGATATTTATTCTTGGAGTGTTACAAGAGGTATTTTATCTGGTAAAGATAGATTAGTAGAAGTTAGTACAAGTCATAATAATACATCAGACTGGATAATGAGAGTTATGCAAACAGATGCTGCTATTAATAGTGGTAACTCCGGTGGTCCTTTATGTAATGTTAATGGCCAAGTAATAGGTGTTACTAACATGAAACTTGTCAACAGTGGTGTTGAAGGTATGGGCTTTGCTATTCCAGTTGAAGATGCTTTAACATATGCTGATGCCTTAGTTAGTGGTAAAGATGTTTCTAGACCATTTATAGGAATTAGCATGGTAGATGCTAATGATAGAGTATCAGCAGCAAGATATGGAATTTCTCCTAGAAAAGGAGCTATTGTTGAAAATACAAGTCCTAATTCTCCTGCTGAAAGAGCAGGTTTAAGAACTGGTGATGTAATTATCGGTATGAATGATGACGAAATAGTTAGTGTTGCATCTTTAAGATATAACTTATATAAGTATAAGGCTGGAGATACAATTATGATTACATATATGAGAAATAATCAAAAGCATACTACGAATTTAACATTAACATCAAATAATTAAAATCGAATGTAATATTCGATTTTTTTTATTAGTATGTTATAATACATTTGCATTTGGGGTGAGAGATGTGAAAATAGGTTTTATTTCATTAGGATGTTCTAAAAATTTAGTAGTCACAGAACAAATGATAGGAATGTTTAAAAAACATAATTTTGAGATAGTAGAAGATCCTGAAGAAGCTGAAATATTGTTAATTAATACATGTGGTTTTATTGAATCCGCTAAAGATGAGGGAATTCAAACGATACTAGAAATGGCTGATTATAAAAAGAAGAATTGTAAGTATTTAATTGTAACTGGTTGTTTGGTAGAAAGATATATTAAAGAATTAGAAAGCGAACTTCCTGAGGTAGATTTATTTATTAGAATTACTGATTATGATAAATTATGGAATAAAGTATCTAATTTAATTAATAAAAAAGAATCTGAAGATGTCCTTAGATATGAAGATAGAATCCTTACTACAGGAGATATAATGGCTTATTTAAAAATTGCTGAAGGATGTAGTAATTATTGTACTTATTGTGCTATTCCTTATATTCAAGGAAAGTATGTTTCTAGAAAATACGAAGATATCATAGAAGAAGCTAAAGAACTTGCTAAAAAAGGAATTCAAGAATTAGTAGTAATAGCTCAAGATACTACTAAATATGGAGTAGATCTATATGGTCATAGTAGATTGGCTGAACTATTAAAAGATTTAGAGAGTATTGATGGTATTAAATGGATTAGATTTTTGTATTCTTATCCTGAAACTATTACTGATGAATTAATTAATGTTGTTAAGAATAGTAAAAAAATATGTCATTATTTTGATTTACCTATTCAACATATATCTAATGATGTTTTAAAAAGGATGAATAGAAAAAGTGATAAAGAATCTATTTATAATTTAGTTAATAAATTAAGAAAAGAAATACCTGATGTAATATTAAGAACAACTTTAATTGTTGGCTTTCCTGGAGAAACAGAAGAGAATTTTAAAGAATTATGTGAATTTGTTAAAACTTGTAAGTTTGATCGTTTAGGTGCTTTTGCTTATAGTGCTGAAGATGGAACTCCTGCTTGTAAATTTCCTAATCAAATAGATGAAGATATTAAAAATAAAAGAAGAGATAAAATTATGGAAATTCAACAAAAAGTAAGTAAAGATAAGATGAAGTCTCGAATTGGAAACTCTTATGAATGTCTTGTGGAAAACATTAGCGAAGATGGGGAATATTTAATTGGAAGAAGTTATATGGATGTTCCATCTGAAGATGGTGTAATATATATAAAGAATGATAACGATACAATGATAAATGAGTTTGTTAATGTTAAAATAACTGATGCAGACGAATATGATTTATATGGTTATGTTGATGTCTAGTTTAAAATAATAAAGATTGATTTATTTCTTTATTATTTTTTTATGTTATAATTTAACTAGAAAAATAGAGGTGTTTACTATGGCTGATACTAGAATAGAGAGTAAGAGTGAATTTGCTACACTTACTGCTACTTTAAAAACCAAGTTGCCTGAATTAAAAACAGATGCTAATACTGTTAAGACTAAAGCGGCACAAGCAAGTAATTATGATGGTATTGATGTAGCTAGCGCTGCTTCACGTTTAGGAAAAAACTTTGATAGTTTGTATACTGATTTTGATACTGTAACAAATAATATCAATAAATATGCAACTGATATCTTAGGTTTTGATGTTAATGATTTCCTTGCTAGTGGTGGCAAGATGGAAATGAAATATGAAGATTTATTCAAAACTGATGGTACAATGGCAGGTAATGCTCAAGTTGTATGGAATTTCCTAAAGTATAAGGGTTTATCTGATGCTGCTGCAGCTGGTGTTCTTGGTAATATTCAAGCTGAGTGTAGTTTTAGAACTACTGCAGTAGGTGATGGCGGAACTAGTTATGGTTTGATTCAATGGCATGCAGGTCGTAAAACTAATTTAGAGAATTGGTGTAGACAACATGGATACGATCCATCATCTTTACAAGGTCAATTGGAATTCTTATGGTATGAGTCATTAGATCCAAACTCTCATTATGGTAAAAGTTTACAAAGTGCCGGTTTCTATAATGCTACAGATGCAACAGAAGCAGCAGTTATATTCCATAATATTGTAGAGAGAAGTGCATCTTCTCAAGATACAGTTAGATCTGTAAGAGGAGGTTATGCTAATAAATGGTATAACCAATTTAATGGTACTGGACCTGGTAATATCGATGGCCCATTAGTAATATCATCTGATTGGAACTCACAAAATAATACACCTACTAATAGAGATTATCAAACTGATACAGGAGCTTATTTAGGATCAAGCTGTGGAGGTTGTGGAGGATGCGGTTCAAGTAGTTATTATTCTCCATCTGCAACACCTTCAACAACAATACCTACAACTTCACCAATTACTCCTTCAACTGGTGTAATTCCTGTTACATCTGATAAGAGTAGAGGAGAAATGTTATCAGCTATGGAACAAGTTAAAGCGCAAAAAGTTAAACTTAACTTTGGCTCTAAATCTGCTGATACATCTAAGTTTAAAGACTATCCAGAATCAGATATAAAAGTTACAACAGGACATATGGCTTATGAATTAACTGATGATGATATTGATTTATTATGTTCAATTGTTGCTGCTAGTGGTGGTAAAGGTTATGATGATTCTTTATCAATTATTAGTAGTATCTTAAATAGATGTGAAACTTCAACCTTTATGGCGCAGCATGGTGTAGATCCTATTGCTCAGGCAACTGCTTCTGGTCAATTTAGTGGATATACATCAGGTGACTTTAAAGCGTTCTTAGCTGGAACTAATAAGATTAGTAATGAAACAAGAGAAGCAGTAAAAGCTGCATTATCTGGTATTCGAAATCATAATAAAACATCTTTAGTATCTATTAAAGATGGTGATGCTGGTGGTGTAACTAGCGGTGGTGGAGATACTAATTCATCTGGAGGAGACTTATTAGAATACTTAAGAGAATCTAATGAAAACTTCCAACCGGAACAAACAGCTACTGAAGTTGAGACACCAACTACTGATCAACCAGTAAGTGATTCACAACAAGAACTAGATGATTTAGGTATTAAAATCGACGGAAATAACTTAGTTATCTAGTAAAGTTGATGTAATATAAATGTAAAAAATATGTTTAATAAATAGCGATAATGCTATAATGAAAGCATAGAGGAGGTATATTATGGCTTATTATGGACATGATACAGATTTGATGTCAGAATGGTCAAGAAATCTGACAGACAATAATCAATCATATCGTGAATTAGTAGATTCTCTATATGATATTTTTGCTCGCTTCTATAATTCTCCTGAATTCTCAGGTGGGTTATCTGAACAATTAAATGATCAGAGTGGAGAGCAAAGACAACATTTCTTAGATTTTGAAACTACATTTGAGGAATGTGCAAAATTTGTTACTGAAAGAGCTGAAACAATTAATGATGAAACAGCAAGATTGAGCTCTATGGCAGCTAACGAAAACCCTATGGGTTAATAATTAAGGAGGTATATAATGCAAAATGCTGCAAAAGCTATTGTTGAAACTAACGATGCGCGTTCTGAAGCGGCTAGAATGGTTTCTACTGCAGATGCAATAGAAGATCTATTAACAAAAGTTAGTAACGAAATGGCTAGGTTAAATGAAAAAGGCGAAGGCGTTTATTATGGTGCAGAAGGTAGTAAAGCTGCTCTATTAAGAGATGAAGTCGATAAAATTCGTAATGAATTTCATAGAATTCATGAACAAGTACGAAAATCTGCAGAAGATATAAATGAAATTGCTAAATCTATGGAGACTACCCAATCATAGTGAGGAGAATTTGCTATGAGTGATAGTTTTCGTAATAATGAATCAGCTGTACAAGGTGTCGTAGGTCAATTACAATCTATTTCCGGAAATTACAGATCATGTGTTGAAGAAATCGATGCTTTACTCAGTTCGATTGAATCTTCATCTGCTTGGATAGATGAAAGTGTAAAAACTGCATTCTTAGATTCTTGCAATTCTTATTTAATTTCATATTATGTTTTGGCAGATGCTATGGACTTATATGTTGAATACATTAATAGTGCATCTAGTATAGCGTCTGACATAGAAAGTCATTATGCGGGGTGATATGAGTGGCAACATCTAAAGTTACAGGTATTTTTGCTGAAACTACAGCACTTGCTTCTTGGGAGAGCCAATTAAAATCTTTGAATGAACAAGCTATTACCATTATTGGACAGTTTGTTTCTGCATCAGATTTAAAAGGAAGTTTCGAAGGAGATAAAAGTGATGGAGTTGTAGAATCTATCGATGAGAAAATGAATGATGCAAAAAATAAACATGAAAAAATGTCTAGTTTTTCAGGTTTTTTACAAGAAGTTATAGCTTCTATGGAAGAGAGATAAAAAGGAGGTCATTATTATGGGTTATGCTGCTATTGCAAGTGAGGTAAAAAGTGCTAACTCTACTTTTAATAGTTATGTTTCTAGTAATTTTAAACCAGATTCATTACTTGCAATCTGGAGTGGTCCAGCTGCAACTACGATGACAGATGATTTAAAAAAGACTATAAATAAAGTTAACACTAATAATGGCTATGTAGATGCTTTTGTTAATGCTTTAAATGATTTGGAAAAGTATAAGACTAAAAAAGAAGCGATTGCTAAGAAGGAAGCTTCTAAAAAGACTTATTCCGATCAATTGGCGAATACACCTAATACTAAAGCAAATGCAACAGTTATCCAGCAGTTAAGAACTGCTATAAATACTCTTCAAACAGAGATTAATACTCTTACTAGTGAAGCTAATGCTTTAAGAACTAAAATAAATTCAAATCTTGCTTCAGTAGCTCCTGTAGCTACGACCGTAACAGCGAAATCTAATTATCAGTCTACTACTCAGTTATCTGAATATGCTAGTTTAATTGATGATTTGGTTTCTGCTAGTAAGAACTTAGTAGAACTTAAAGGTTCAAGTTTATATAGAGTTTATTCTAAAGAAGAAGTTGAGGCAACAATTAATCAAGTTAAAAGCCAATATTCTGGGCGTGAAGCTGCTGTTAATAGTGCTTTAGCTATTATTAATATGGCAGCTGAAAAAGGAAAGAAACTTGAATATGTTTGGGGTGGTGGACACCACCATGATCCACATACAACTCTTGATGATGTAGCGAATGGTACCGATTGTAGCGGCTTTGCTTCATGGGCTGTTCAACAAGGGTGTTCTGCGGATTTTAAAACTGCTCCTTGTTCTTCTCTAATATATAGAGGTAAAGAAATTGAGTATAGATATGCTCAAGCAGGAGATATTCTAGTTTGTGGTAGTCACGTATGTCTTATTGTTAAAAATGATCCAGTTAATGGTGTTTTCTATACTGCTGAATCAACAGGTGGCGGAGCAGTTGTTAAGAAAAGATCTTATAGTTCGGTTAATGGTCAATATAAAGTACGTGATTTATCTGAGTATTATTAGTAAAGAGCCGTTAAGGCTTTTTTATTTTCTCTTAATTTATTTGAAAAAATCAGTTATAATATATTTATGATAATATGGAGGGAGTGTTTGATTATGCAACAAGCTAGTGTGAATGTTGACTTTGGTCGTTCCAATCCTACTGCTGTTCAGACATCAAGTAGTATTGGCAGTGGTACATTCTCTGATATTTATAATCAAATGGCAAATGGTAATACTTCACAATATCAAACTGGTAATGCTAATTCTACGCCAGTTGAAGAGGTTGATTTGTCTGATCTCACTCCAACACCAACTCCAACAGCTGATACTGGTGCTGTTAGTGCAAGTGATACAACATCTTTTACACAACAATCTCCATCGATTGGATCAACTTTAAGAGAAACTGCTGCTAATATAGCTAATGATGTAATATCATTTTGTGATAGATTAGCTGAAGCTTTTTCAAATGCTATTAGTTCTTTCCATGAAGCAGTATATAACTTCTTCCATGGTGGACCTAAGTCAATAGAATTACCTATTTCTATTACGGCACCACCAGTACCTACTGAAACTCCAGCGGCACAAACGGAGAGTAGTATTGTTGAGCCTACACCGACACCTATGCCTACTCAGACACCATCTCCAACGCCGGCGCCAACTGCTACACCATCAATTGTTACAGAAGTTGAAGTTCCATTACCAACTGAAACTCCAACACCTGGGCCTCAAGCTCATATTGAATCCCACGTTGATGATATTGGTGTTTCTGAAGAGATGTTGGCAAAGTTGGATACTATTCCTTTGGAAGTTATTATGCAATCTGGAATAGGTGTAACGACTCCAGAATCATTAATGAATACAATTAATTCTTTGTTAGGTACTTTTACTAACGAGAAATTACCAACATTATCTAAAAGTATAGCTGATTTATGTGATCCAAAACAGGTTCAATTGATGTTGGACATAATTTGCGAAAAATATTCCCAAACACCTAGAGAAGCTGCGGTTAGATGTGCATTACTTCTATTATCTTTATCTGCTGCTAATGGTGGTAAAATTCCTTATGTATGGAATGGAGGACACGCTGATCCGGATTATGTATATTTAAGTACAGTTTTAGCTGGTAGTGATTGTAGTGGTTTTGTTTCATGGGTTGTTCAACAAGTAAATCTATCTTATCCAACTTCAAATGCTGATTCTATGCGTTGGAGAGGACCTCAATTATATCGTACCAATTTTCAAAACGCTCAACCTGGGGATATTTTAATGAGTTCAACTCATGTCTGTTTTATTTTAGCTAATGATCCAGTTAATCATTGTTTTATTGTTGCTGAAGAACACAAAGAGTCTGGTGGATTGGTAATTTCAACAAGACCTTATAAATCTTCTGCTGATAGTGGTTATTGTGTTGTAGATTTATCTAAATATTATGATGTATAAAGTCTTTTTTAAAGACTTTTTCTTTTGGTGTGTTATAATTAGAATAGTGAATAGGGTTGGTGATAGTTATGATTAGATTATCTGATAATCTTAGTAGATATGTAAGAAATGTTTTGAAAATAAATGACAATAAAGTTAATATGTTTTCTGAAGAACAACTTTCTAAAATTACTTCTATATCTATATCTCGTGATGATGTATCAGTTGTTAAATACTTTAAGAATTTAGTTCATCTTGATTTTAATTCATATCCATCATTAACTAGTGAAGATGTTTTGTTTATTGGTTGTGAATTACCTAATATATCTAGTATAAAAATAAAAGAACAAAATTCTATTTATCGTTTAGATTTATCTTCTTATAAGAATCTAAAGGAAGTGGCAATTATACATAATGAAAATCTAGTAGATTTTTGTGGAATAGATAATGTTTATAGATTTACTTTTTATGATAATAAGGAATATAAAAATAATAAACAGTTAGTTGATTATCTTGATAAACACCCTGAAAGTATCGTAACTTTAGATTTCTTATATTACATACATGTTTATAGAAATATAAAGAATAAATCAATATTTGAAAAGATTAGATGGGTTGAATCTACAGGTTTAAGGAATTTCAATGTTCATCAATTTACTAAAGATGAAATAGAATCTGTAATTGGTTATATTGGTGATATTGCATCTAAATTTACATATCCTAGTGATGATCCAATTGAAAAATTTACAATTTTATATCAATGGATGATTACAAATATTAAGTTTTATAATGCAGATGATCCGACAGTTGAAGAAAATATTGATATGAATAATAGTTATACAGTATTTAACTATGGAAGTGGTGGTAGAGTTTCTTATGCTAAAGCTTTCCAAATGTTATTAACATATGTAGATGTCGATGCTACAATAGTTAATTCTTATGGTGCTTTAGATTCTATTGGTTATTATAATGGTAAGAAAGTATTTTCTTTATTTGGTACATCAGATTATTCGTTATTAAGATTAACTATTGATGGAAGAAACTATTATTGTGATGTTGCTTGGGATTCAATGATAAAAAATTTCCAATACTTCGATGTATTAAGACTGTTCTTAATATCCAAAGATGAATTATCTTTAAGACATCGTTTAGTTGGTGAAGGAAATGTTTTAAATAGTTATTCATATCATGGTGATGATTCAGATGAATTGGTATTCTTTGCTCAAAAGAGAGTAGAAGAAGTAAACAAATTCTTTGATCATTTAAATGAAGTAGATAAAAAAATTAAAGGTATTGAAATTAATAAATTAGTAAATGTTTCTGGAATTAATAAGGCAACATCTAGAGAAGAAATAAGTGAAATTAATAAAGATTTAATAAATGATCTTGGAGAATATAATAGTTGGGTTAAAGGTAGAAATAATATAATTAGAAGAAATGCTAAAATGTTACGTAATAATTATTTAGTTAATCATGATTTAAAAGGTGATAAACTATATAATTATCTAATAGATCAATTAGAAAATATGAGAATATCTAAGTATTTATTTGATATATTAATAAACTTGTAGGGGATTTTATGAACGAGAAAATAAAAGAGTATACAGAAAAGATTAAACTAAAAGAAGCACACTTAGTATCTAGTTATCAAGAAGGGTATCTAGGTAAGAATGTGTACCTAGTTAAATTAAATGATGGTACAACAAGAGAGATAGAACAATTAACTAAGAATCATATCGATGGAGATGCTGTTGTAATAATGCCAATTACCAAAGATAATAAAGTTATTATAGAAGTTCAATCGAGACCTAATTTAATTGATAACGAAGGCGTTTCTATTGAGTTTCCAGCTGGGATGGTAGACGTTAATGAAGAGTATACTGAAGCAGCTAGAAGAGAATTATTAGAAGAAACTGGTTATATAGCTGATTGTGTTGAGGAGTTAGAATGGCATTATCAAGATCAAGGATGTAGTAATGCTATTATTAAAACATTCTTAGCTACGGGTTGTGAAAAGAAAGATATTCAACATTTAGATGATGATGAAGTATTACAACCATTAGAAATATCTATGGAAGAATTAATAGATTTATATAGAACTGGAAGAATAAATGATGCTAGTTCTAAATTAGCTATATTGTCTTATTTAACTAAAAAGAAAGGATTATAGTCCTTTCTTTATTATTTCGTATAAATCTAACCAATTATTAGTTTTTACCCCACAATAGCCCTCTAAATCATCAAAAAGGATGGTTTTAATATTATATTTGTTTGCTTCTTCAATTTGAGCTATGTCATTATCGATTAGTAAATCGATTTTTTTCTTTTTACAATAGTGTCCTTTATTTTTAATATTAGTGTAGATAGTTGAGATTGGAATATTATTTTCTTTAAACCAAGCATCTAATCTTTTATGTAAATCTTTATATTTATAATCGGGTCTTGATGTTATTACACAAAGTGTATATCCATCATCTTTAAGTTTATTAACAATTAAGGAAGCATTTTCTTTGAAGGTAGGATAGAATAGTTTTTCACGATAAATATCCCAATAATCTTCAATATATTTAAAACCAAAAGTATTAATATTTTTAGGTATTTCATCAGTATAGTCAGGATTAGGATTTTGGTGATGATATTCTTTCCAATATGTAGATTGCATTTCTTTAGTGTTTGTTAATGTGTCATCTATATCGATTCCTATTATCATGTCAATCACCTTGGTTTATTATAACATAAAAGACGTAATTACTTATTACGTCTTTTTCTTATTTTTAGTATTATTATAAGAACTATGAATAGAATAACTAATAATAAACCTTTTAGATTAAATTTTTTATTATCTGTAGCTTTGTATTCTTTTTGTTTATTAATAGTTAAATTAAGGGGTTTATTTTTATAATTTGAACTATTTATAGTCCAAGTATAAACATTATTACTATTTTTATCAGCGTTGGATGATTTAATTTCGTATTTACTTTTTATGTTGATTACTATTTCTTCAGTATCTTGGTAGTAATCTCCACATAAGAATTCTTTAGAAGTTTTTAGTGATATTTCATCATTAGTAACTTTAAAATCAAAATTTTCATAGCATTTTCGTAATTGAGTCATTGCTTCATATTCATCATATGTGAAATCATATGTATAACGATAACCACTTACTTTATCAGTGGAATATAACTCTCTATTGTAATAATCATAGCCATTTTCCCAATCCATTATTACTTCTAATAGTTTATCAGAATCTTTATCATTTGCTTGGTTAATCTTAACGCTGTCATCATATATTTCTATTTCATCATAGATTTTGTCACTATCAAAATTAATATTATAAGTTGCTTTGCAACCAGTTAATAACAAAATAACTAGTATTAATAATATTCTCTTTTTCATATAATCACCTAACATGATGCTTTGCATGATCCAAAGTTTCCACCTTTAACTTGGGATGGTTCAATATGCCATGGTTCCCATGACATTCTAAATTTTAGACCATACTTTCCAGCATTTTCGTGAGCCCATCTAGCTGCAGCATTACAATTCCAAGATCCACCACTACAACTGCTACCATTAAATTTTAAATCAGCAGCTATACCAAAACCATGACGAGAACCACCTGGACAAGCTACCCATTTACTTCTTGTACTACAAGAGCGATTGGAATTATCCCATAGTCTTCTTTGACTTGAGTATGAGCGCCATCCACTGGTAACAGTGATTTTATAGCCATTCTGTTTTGCTGCTTGAATAAATTTATTTAATCTTTCCCAGAATATTGGATTTAAACCATATTGTCCTGATTGTTTTGGAATATCGGCATCACTTGTTGCTCTTCTATTAGGAATAGTAAATACACCATTATTAACTGTTACTGATCCATATGATCCGCTGGATACTGAATCACCTGGATTTGTTACTGATGGACCACCAGAGTAGTTGTTTCCTCCACCAGAACTATTAGAACCTCCTGAACCACCGGAATTACTGTTGGTACTAGGATTATGTTGTTCTTCCCATTCTTTTCTTATTTCTTCAAAAGTTGCTCTTCTTTTTTTCTCTTCTTGAGCAATCTTTTTAGAGGCTTCTTTATATTCTGCTTCTTCTTTGTTTCTTGCTGCTACTTGTTCTTGTTTATATTGTATTTGTAATTGTTCTATTTTTTGTTTACTAGCACCTTCATAATATTTTAATATTTTATTGTTATCATAGCCTTTAACTAAGGATAAACCATAGTTTATTACTGATGGTAGTATAAAGATGATTAAACCAGCTATTACACGATCTACTACAGTTTTTATTTGTGTTTTGGCTTCATCTGGTTTAAAGGTAATCGTAATTACATCAATGATACAAAGTATCATTATCATTAAAGGTACTACGATAAAAACTATTTTAGCTAATGATTTGAAAGCTAACGCAGTTCGGTAGTAACCAATATCGCTTAATGTGTCTAAAATATACATAGGCATCAACTCTCTATTATGATTATATCATCATTTAAACTTGCACATGAGAAAAAATGTGTTATAATGAAATTGCCTACTTTTTTAGGGGTATAGTTCAATGGTAGAATAACGGTCTCCAAAACCGCTGATGTGGGTTCAACTCCTGCTACCCCTGCCATTTAGAATATTAAAACACTAACAATTAAGTTAGTGTTTTTAATACTTATTTTTTATTACTACTGTTTCAATATAATTTACTATAGAATTTGGATATTTTTTTTTAATATATGAAACATATTTTTCATAATTTTTTGGTTTACTAGAAAACTTAGTTGCATATTTTTCTTTGTCAGTTAATTTTATATGCTTATCTTTATCAAAATATAAATATCTTATTTTGCCATTATTTAAAACCACTTCAACATAAGATTTCTTTCCATAATATTGATTTGAATATAATTGACGATAGTATATGTAATCAGTATGATTTTTCATTTATATCACATTCCAAAATTATTATAACATAATTTGCGTTGATTACTTATCATATTTATTGTATACTTATAAAAGTTTGAAACCCATATGATTATCGTTCCATTTAGAATATTAAAACACTAACATTTAGTTAGTGTTTTTTTCGTAATAGTTCAATTTATCTATTATTTTTCATTTATTGCTTTTGTTTATATAAGGATATTGTATATAACTCCATACTTTTATCATCTTTATCATAAACAACATTATCAATTATAGGTAACATATGGTAAAGATCACCTTTATTCCAACAAAAGACGATATAAGAACCACTATCTAATTTCAAGTTCTTAACTTTTATATCTTTACCAGAATCAATTGGATTAACATTATGATTTTTCATATATGTTTCAAATACTTCAATATCATTGAAATTTTCACAATTCAGTTTTTTTTGAATTTGACATATTTCATCATATACATCTTTATAACTTTTATTAAACATTTTACAAAAGCTTCTGATAACACAATTACTTTTTCCGTCATTATTAGTTATATTATATTCTATAAAATCCATAATAATCACCACCTGAATCAATTATACTATATGTTTTCAGTATTTAATTGCATCATAACATTTATACGAGATTTTTTAGTGGTATAATCTTTATAGGTGATTAGATGACTGTTATAGAATATGAAGATAAATATCTTGATGATGTTAGAGATTTGCTTGTGGAACTAGGTGAATACATTGTTTCAATTGATCAAGATGAATTGGAACAAATTCATGCAGATTATCGTATTAAAATGACTGAACATGATTTAAAAAATGTTTCAGATTATGATGGTAAATGTTATTTAGCAATTGAAGATGATAAAGCTATTGGTTTAATTATGGGAACTATAAGACAATATGATGAAATTGATTATTTAGATTATAAATGTCCAAAAGAAGGAGAAATAACCGAATTAATTGTTACATCAAGAATTAGAAGCAAAGGTGTAGGACAAGCACTGATGAATAAAATGGAAGAATATTTTAAATCGAGTGGTTGTGAATATATTTTAGTTGATGTATTTGCGTATAATCAAAATGGAATAAATTTTTATGATAGGCAAGGATACCATTCAAGAATGCACACTAAAATAAAGAAAATATAATAGTTTTAATACATTTAAGCACTAACAATTTTGTTGGTGCTTTTTTGTGCTTTAAATGCTTAATTGTATTTTATTATATTTAGTTTATTCTTTAATCTAATAATTGAAAAAAACGGGTTTTATGCTATAATAATCAACCAATGGAAAAGATTAATAAATTTAGGGGGAAAACATATGAAAGAAAGATATAAAATGCTATTATCATATTTAAAATCTAATGTAGCCCCTATATTGGTCGATTTTATTTCTAGTAGTGATTTAAAAGATGCAATAGTGTTACCTGCTAATATTAATTTGAAAGAATTAACTGGACATTATGAAGGAACTATTTTTATGCCTCCTAAATGGCTTAATAAGATATTAAGTGGAGATACTAATAGAATTCTAGTGATTGATAATATTGATGCAGTATCCAAAGAAGAGCAAATGAAATTTGGTGAATTATTGAAATATAGAAAAATATCTACATTTGATTTACCTGATAATTGTAGAATAATCATTACGGCAAAAGAAATTAATAGTGAAAAAATAAATGAAGAAATTTTTTCTTTAACCGCACTAATTTGAGGTGAAAGCAATGGATATAGAAATAACTTTAATGTCTGAAGGTAGTATGTTTGGTAATAAACATCATTCTAAATTAGAACCGATTAAAACATATGGAACTAAAGCAGCAATTACTGATTTGTGTATATTGACTGGGGCTTATTTATGTACTGATAAAAAGTATAATATACCTGAAGATGATGGTTTAAAAGGTAGAACTAGTTGGTTTTGGACTAAAACTTATAATTACGGTAATGATGTTCGTGTTGTAAATAGAGATGGAACTAATGATCAAACTAGAAGAGTTTTTAAAAGAACCGGTGCTATTCGTCCAGTTTTAAAGGCTCCTTCAATTCTTTCTCAAGTATATCCTTTTAGAAGTATTGGATATAATGGAACTGAAGAAGTAGATTGTTTTGAATATCCACAGTTTGTTCCTGATGTAAGCATACAAAACATATTAGATTATGAACATTATAA
>JAEEGL013794126.1_pt1 | contig 20763 bp, 28 predicted proteins | sample 9134231 | NCBI WGS metagenome assembly JAEEGL01 (sample SAMN16246548, study PRJNA631951) | gut metagenome | biome: gut microbiome; feature: rumen; material: fiber-attached | host: Bos | place: Iran: Karaj | collected 2018-10
CGATGATACAGGAAAGAAAAAATATCTGAGTTCATTGTATACACCATATCAAATTGATTGCATGTATAAAGCTTTGAAAGACCCATTTGAAGCACTGAAGAAACGTGATATGGAAGCACTGGTTAAAATTAAAGGCTGTGCATTAAAAACTGCGACATATTGGTGTCATAAATTCCATGAACATTATGACCGTGCTAAGATTTACATCGAATTGGAAGAATATAATCTTACAAATAATGTAGTAAACAGATTGATGGCTACTTATCGCTCACCCGATTTGGTAGTTGACAAGATTAAAAATAATCCATATGTTCTTGTAAATGAAGTTAATGGACTGGGTTGGAAAAAAGCTGATGAAATTGCTTTAAAGGGCGGTATTGATCCATTGGGTGAAACTCGTGTTGCAGAATATATTAAATATTACCTGAAGCGGAGTGGTGATAATGGCATGTCGTGGCTGACTCCTGACCAGTTACTTGGAGCGATTCTTGACGAAATTGGTGAAGAGGTTGAAGATAGTACCATTACAAAAGCAATTGGAAGTCTTGATTTGTGGTTTAATGATGAAAAAACTAAGATTGGATTACCTTATTTTAAAGATTTATCAAAGAATATCGCAACTGAATTGTTAAGAATTAAAAATGCAGATTCTGATTTTAGATATGACGGTTGGGAAGAAAGAATTAAAGAACTAGAACAAGAACAAGGTTGGGAATTTACTGATGAGCAGATGAATGGTATTAAAATGGGACTTGAGAATAATGTACTGGTTATTAGTGGTAGTGCGGGTTCCGGCAAAACATCGCTTGTTAGTGGTATTCTTGCGGCGATTCCCGATTATTCTCATGTAATGTGTGCTTTATCTGGTCGTGCTTCTGCAAGAATGGCTGAAGTTACTGGAGAAGAAGGATTTACTATTCACAGACTCTTAGGATATTCAGGGGCAGGATTTGTGTATGACCAATATAATCAATTAGGATATGATATTTATATCCTTGATGAAATTTCGATGGTAGATGCTGAACTGTTTTATTACTTAATTCGTGCAATTCCTTCTGGCTCTAAAATTATTATGTTGGGTGATCCTGCACAGCTTGAGGCGATAGGTTGTGGAAATGTGGCGTATGATATGATTAATTCCCCTGAAGTTCCAGACATTCTTCTTACAAAGATTCATCGTCAGGCGGCTAAATCTGCAATAATTACAAATAGTACAGCGGTCAGACATGGTGAACAAATTGTAGATAAAGACTGGAGTGGCACTGAAGTTCGTGGAGAATTAAAAGACCTTATTTTGGATTGTTATTTAGATTCTTCTAATAGTTTTTATAAAGTCATGGAATATTTTCAAAGACTTTATGCACAAAAAGATTTTGATATTATGGAGACTCAGATTATTGTCCCCATTAAAAAACGTGGCACTGCTAATACTTATACTTTAAATAACGATATTCAAGAATTATATAATCCTGCGAGGGACGGATTGAAAGAGGAGTCGGTTATGACCATCAGTTCTGGTTTAAGGATTTTTAGAGTCGGAGATAAAGTTATTAATACAGTAAATAATTATAAAGTTGAGCCTACTGTATATAATGGTAATATTGGTATTATTAAAGACATCACAATTGAAGAAGACGAAAATGGTGACGTAACAGATGTTATGATTATTGATTTTGTAGGAATTGGTAGAATTAGTATTCCTAAAGATTATTGGGATCAGCTTGATTTGGCTTATGCAATTACTGTTCATAAATATCAGGGTTCACAATCTGATAATATTATTTTTAATTTTGACTTTGCTTCATATAGTCTTTTGACTCGTCAGCTTATTTATACTGGTATCACTCGTGCTAAGAAGAAATGTTATCTCATATGCCAGACAAGTGCTTTGCGGTATGGTGTAGCACAGGAAGCCATTAGTCATAAACAGACACACTTACAAGATTCTTTATATGAAGTGGCACATCCGAAATTAATCTTTTAAGAGGTAAAAATTAAATAGTAATTGACAAATGGGGTAAGAACAGCTATACTAACAAAGTATCAAATAACTGTTCTTACCGTTGCGGAAGGAGATTAAAACAAATGAAATTTCAGCCGGGAGATGTTGTTTATTGGGTTGAACGTTACAAACGGTCAACGGGTATGTATATAGATTTTGGTATCGTAGAAGAAGAATATTCTGATGCTGTATGTGCCGAGAGATTACATACATATGATAACCGTTATATCAATGGTATTCCTTATAAAGATTTTCCTAATGTAACTGAATGGCACAAACTTCCTAAAGGATGGACTTATAATACAGTGCTGTTTAATGTTAACCGAAAATCAAGTATGGATCATAGTCTTTTTAAAGATTTGCGCATTACCAATCCAGATGATATTAAATATGCGCTTGAAAAAGGTTATCTTGTTCGTCTTCAGAATTATGATCAGACAGTTCCGCACTCAGAAGTAGATAAAAAGCTTGGCTGGCGTATCAGGAAAGAGCATGATGATTCTTTATATGTTTATCCGCATATTACCCTTCAGAAGGATAATGCTTTTAAAACCTATACAGAAGCGCAAGCTGTTATCGAAGCACAGGAAGTTGAGTGGAAACGTCAGTCAGAATTAACTGATGAGGAATGGTCTATTGAACAGATTGATCATGATTTGCAGCGTTGGGCAAAAATTTACAGTAAGTCTCCTGAGGAAGTACAGAAAATAAGAGATTTTCTTCTGGGTATGGATAAGATTGAAGATATTGAAACCAGAGTATTTGGTGAAGATTTTCAGTGGAAATACTGGAAGAATAAGAAATGGAGAACTGTTGTTTTAGATTAAGAAAGGAATATTAAATGATAACTGTATTTAATTGGATGCCATCAGATGAAACATGGCGCAGAGTAAAAAACCATTGTCGTACAACTGACAATAAGGATTTTACTGGTAATAATGCTACTGATACTTTTAAGAAAAAAATTCTGTTTTCAGAACATTCACCAATTAGACTTCTTGAATTTGATTGGAGTTGGAAGGGTATTAAATATTGGGTTCATGCTGAATGGGCTAGACATAAATTTGAAAAGTTTATTAGTACTCAGCGCAATGACCGACAGAAGAATTACGACCGCAATAAAGCACCACAGGATTCGCCCGTTAATTTTGACGGGTTCGCAAATATGCAAAATTTAATTGATGCATGGCGTAAGAGATTGTGTTTTCAGGCTACAGATGAGGCTAGACAATTAGCTGAAGATTTTAAGCGTCAGCTTCATAAAACTCATCCTATTGAGGCTGATGTTCTTGTGCCTCATTGCGTGTATAGAGGTTGTTGTTCTGAATGTTTTAATGGTTGTGGCTTTTGGAACAAACTTACAAAAGATTGGTCTAAAGAAGATATAACTGATATTAACAAACGTTATCAAAAATATAATGAATGGTTTTATAATAAGGAGAAAAATTAATTATGGGAAAAGGTAATAAAGATTGGATTAAAGTAACAGACAGGCTTCCTAAATCTGAGAAGACTGTCGAAATTACATTCAGATGGAAAAAATATAATAATCCTGATGAATATTGGTATGGAACGTGTAATGCGTTTTATGAAGATGGTAGTATTCCTGTAGAAGATAGTGCCTACAATTGGGATGATTACGATGACGAAGATCTTGTTTGGGATGAATTCACAAATACATGGTATGTTCCTAGAGGATGGCATGAAGACGTATGGTTTATGGAAGAGTGCTGGCACATTGATGATGAACAGTATGAAGTCATTGCTTGGAAAGAAAAGTGTAAACCTTATAAGGAGTAATAATGATTACTAAAATTGGGGCGTTTTGGATATTTATGATGACGTTACTTGCGATGCAAATGATGTTTTATGCTTTTCAGCATATAGTAAATTATTGGTTTCTAATATATTTTGCTTCAGTTGTTATTCTTGGATGGAATCCTAATAAAATTTTTTACGATCTTTAAAATAAGGAGAATTAAAACAAAATGAAATTAATTGCTTATAAAATTGAAACTCTTGCCGATGCACAGAATCTTGTAAATGTTTGTGATAAATATCCCTTTAATATTGATGTCATTTATAGACAACAAACAGTGGATGCTAAATCTATTCTAGGTGTGTCTTCGTTGCTTGGACATTATGTAAGTATTATTCCTATGACAGATGATGAAGAAACACAAATTAAATTAGAAAATGAAATTAAGCCGATTAGTCATTGTTATTGAGGTGAAAAATGATAATAGGACGCAAGAGTAGACCAACCCATGTTAGATTTATTGAATATACTGGTAAGTATCCATCATTGTGTATGGGTGTTTTAGTACTCGAAATTAATGGTCAAAGATATTATTTCGGGAATGATTTTTATGGTAAATATAAAGACAAAAAATTGCTTCCTCAATTTTGGAGTAGTGGTGGTAGATGCGGATTTAGAAATGATTATTCTGATTCTTATGTAGAAACAGACGATTGGCGAATTGATACAGATGATTTGCCTACAGAATTTCTTGATTATGCAGAAGAAATTGATGAAGTATTTAATGAGAATGTTCCATATGGTTGTTGTGGGGGATGCTTATGATTAATTATTGTGATGTAATGAAAACTGGTTACGACCTGTTGAGAGAGGATATTGATGTGATTTATGGAATAGACATGAAAGATCAAGTTGAGTCTGTTTTTCATATGGCGGGTATCGTGGATACAGTTGTTAGACTTGGTAAGCTGTTTGAAGAGACAGAGACAGAAGAAGAGGATAATTAAATATGCTTTTAGTTATTTGTGGTAAAATGTGTTCTGGTAAAGACACAGTTGTAAAAAGATTAATTAATAAAGGTTTTAAAAAGGTGGTAACATACACTACCAGACCTATGAGAAGAGGTGAGACTGATGGTATAGATTATCATTATATTTCCAAAGAGGATTTTGAGGGGAAAATTAAGGACGGATTCTTTTTGGAATATAGAACATATAAAGTAGCTTCTGGTGATACTTGGTATTATGGCAGCGCTAAACAGGACATTATGAAGATTAGAGATGACCAGAAAAAGGTCATTATTCTGAGTCCGTCTGGTGTGGATAAGATGTATGAACTTAAACGTGACGGGTCTGTAAAATTTAGAGTCGTATATCTTAAATGTAATGATGCTACGATTCGAGAACGTGCAAAAAGACGTGGCGATAAGAAACCAGAGATTGCCAGAAGAATAGAAGCTGATGGTATTGATTTCTCTGTCATGGATATCTTTGCTCAGAAAATTGTTTGGAATGACGAAGATACTGAGATTGGAGATGTTGTGAGAGAGATCTTAGATTATATAGAAGGAGAGAGTTAATATGATTGTACTTTATAGTACAGGATGCCCTAAATGTAAAGTGTTAGAAAAGAAATTGAATGCGGATAATATAGAATATTCTATGTCTGATGATATTGATGAATTAATTGAAAAGGGTTTCCAGTCTGCCCCTGTATTAAATGTTGACGGTGATTTTATGGAGTTTAAAGATGCTGTTAATTGGATTAAGAACAGGGGGAAATTGGGATGAAGATAGATATTAAATTGATTAAAAATTTTGTGTCTCAGTATAATAAACTGCAAGCAGAATTTGGAACAGAAATTGCAAGACTTAACGGTTTTGACGATGGTCAACTTAGTTATACTGATTTTATTGATAATTTTATTGATGAGGATGTGGTAGCTGATTCAAGCATTGACGGCAACTCAAATGTGAGTCATAAAGATATTGTTACTCTTGAGCGTGAAATGCCGAAGCCTCATTCTAAATTGCTTGCTTTTAACAAAATTTATTATGAGATTTCTAAGAAGTTTGGATTTAAAATGGCAAACGATTGGCTTAGGATGGAATGGATGGGCAAGCTTTATATGCATGATGCCCCATCAAGCACGTTTCGTAGTTATTGTTTTGCTTATGATTTAACTGATCTTGCAGAAAAAGGATTATTTTTTATTGAGGGACAAAATCCTGAACCCGCAAAACACCTTACTACTTTTGTTGATTTTGTAAAAGAATATGTAAGTTTTGCATGCAATAGAACTTCTGGTGCAGTTGGATTGCCTAACATTATTCCTTATATGTTTTATTTTTGGAAAAAAGATGTCGATCAGGATTATTTAGGCATTAAAACCACTCACAATGAGAAGTATTATGCCAGACAGAATTTCCAGAGATTCATTTATGCTGTTAATCAGCCTTATGTCCGTGATGGTAGTCAGTCTGCTTTTACGAACACAAGCGTATTTGACCATCCGTATTTTGAAGCACTTTTTGGTGGGGCTGAATTTCCAGACGGAACTTTTATGATTGATTTTGAAGAAGAGATTATTGAGTTTCAGAAGTGGTATATGGAAGTCATGTCTGAAATTCGTAGTACTAATATGTTTACATTCCCCGTAAGTACTATTTCTTTGCTTCGTCAGAACGGCAAATTTGTAGATGAAGATTTTGCTCGTTGGGCTGTTAAACATAACATGAAATGGTCTGATAGCAACTTATTTGTTGATACGACCGTGAATTCTTTGTCGAATTGCTGTAGATTAAAAAGTAATATTGAAGATCTGGGGTATTTTAATTCCATTGGTGGGACAGCGCTTAAAGTTGGTTCTGTAAAAGTCAACACTATTAATCTTGCAAGAATTGCATTAGATACCAATTCTGAGGAAGAATATTTGAAGGAACTTGAAAATCGTGCATATATTTGTTTATGCGCTCTTGATGCTGTTAGACATATCATTCGCAGGAATGTTGAAAAGGGTATTCTTCCCAATTTCACTTATGGATTAATTGACTTTGAACATCTTTATAACACAATTGGCTTTATTGGTGTGTATGAATCAATGAAGAAGTTTGGATACACCACGATGGATGAGCTTGGTAATACATTCTATACTTCAAAGGCATCTGTTTTTGGAGAAAAGATTTTTAAAACCATGAGAAAAGTTGCGGATAATTTTATTAAAGAGTACAATTGCGATTACCAAATTAACACTGAACAAATCCCCGGTGAGAGCGCAGCTGCAAAACTTATGAAGAAAGATAAATTCTTCTATCCTAAAGCGAAGGTATATGATTTACCTCTTTATGGTAATCAGTTTATTCCTCTTGGAATTAAAACTACCCTTCAGGAAAGAATTAGAATAGCGGCTGAATTTGATAGTTATTGTAATGGTGGTTCGATACTCCATGCAAATATTGATGCACCGTTTGATAGCTTTGAAAAAGCATGGAAAATGGTTGAATATATTGCAGATCAAGGGCTGACTTATTTTGCATTTAATACTAAAATACAGTGTTGTGAAAATAACCATGCATTTTACGGTACAACATGTCCTGTTTGTGGAAAGCCTGTAGATAGTGAATACACAAGAATTGTTGGCTTTTACACCAAAATTAAATCGTGGTCTACTGAAAGAACAGCTGAATATAAAATGAGAAAATGGGAACCTGTTAATCAAAATGAGGTTGTATCATGAAAATTCTTGGTATTATAGATGAAGATTTCATTAATTACAAAAAACCGTCCATGGTAATTGAATTCCCTTATTGTTCTTTAAAATGTGATAAAGAATGTGGTCAACCTGTTTGTCAGAATAGCCCTCTTTTGTCAGAACCTATTATTGATATTAGTTGTGAAAAAATTATTGAAAGATATATAAATAATCCAATTACTGAAGCTATAGTTTGTCAGGGAATGGAGCCATTTGATTCAATGTTTGATATTATAACTTTGTTATTGACATTTAGAATAAAATATAATTGTAAAGACGATTTTATAATATATACAGGATACACGAAGGAAGAACTCGTAAAAAACAGGGAGACTCCACAATCTTTAGCTTCTTTTAATAATGTTATTATTAAATATGGACGTTATATCCCAAATCAAGAACCACATTATGATCCCGTACTTGGGGTTAATCTTGCATCTGATAATCAATATGCTGAAAAAATATCTTAACAAACAATAATTAAACATATACAATAACAATATGTTACTAGTATTCCTCCATTATGGGCTATGCGTGATTCATTAATATCACCATAGCCCACTACTAAAGAAAGGCGCTAGATATGCTTATAACAAACGAACAAAAGGTAACAGTATTCGAGCCAATGTTTGAAAAGTTTGAAAATGGATATATACTTGAATTCTTTAAAGAAATAGTTCAATTTATCCCAGATGCAATTTTTTATAAACCTGCAAGCAGTTCTGGTAAGTATCACAACAAACAACAGATCGGAGATTATGGTCAGCTTATTCATATTTATATGTTTTTTGACATTCTGAATATGTTGCTTGATCTGGAATATAATCGAAAAAAATTCAACTCTTCAATAACACGAGACTTGATGCGTTGTGTTCCTGCATTGCATGATATGAACAAGTATGGACGCTACGGCATGAGAACGCACACTACCAGTGAACATCCTATTATGGCTGCGAAGCGCATTGCAGAGATTAATCAGCAGAAGAATTTTGAACATTCATTACCAGAATATCAAATACAACGGCTTTGTGAAATGTGTGAACGTCATTCTGGTCAATGGAATGAATGGACGGTTCGGAAATATGATGGTGAGGTTCGTAAGGGAATTATGGAAACACCGCAAAATGATGCAGATATGTTAATTCATGAGTGTGACATGTTAGCATCAAGAAGTTGGCTCACATATGAGATTCCTGATGATTTGATGCAGAGGTTTAAAGACAATATTGATCTCACGAGTTTTTAATGCTCGTGATATGCCCCTATGGTGAAAATGGAAAACACGTTGGCTTCAAGTACCAATGCCGAAAAGGCTTCAGGGTTCAAATCCCTGTGGGGGTATTTAGTAATAATAAATTAAATACACACAATTAAAAGGAGTAAAAAGATGAACACTGATTTTTTTAATGGAATGTTTGGTAGAATTGACCCCGGCAACATTCGACTGGATGTGAATGGTAACATTGCAGTTCGAACAACAAGTGGCTATAAGTCTTACAATACTAAGACTGGCAAGCTGATCAACTGTAACAATTTTGTATTTGATATCGGTGAGGAATTCTTTTTTGTAATTCCTACCAATAAGGTTGAAAAGGGTGATATTATTCTTGCTCAGGGTAAAGGTGGCGGTCGTAAACCTAAATGTGTTATAGATGTGAATCCCTCTTTCATTACCGTAATTAATTATGAGGATTCCACAGTAGAGCAGATTCTTCCCGAACGTCATATGTTTATGGGCAATACCTATTTCTATGGAAAGATCGTTTCTATGTTCAACTTTTCTAAGGGCAAGGGCAAGAAGAACGGTTTTGAGAATATCCTGAAATATAAGATGATGTCTGAAATGATGGGTGGCTCTAGTAGCAATAATAATGGTATGGGTAACCTCATGATGCTTGGTATGATGGGCAACGGCGGTTTTGGAGACATGTTCAACTTTGATGGAATGTTCGGTTTTGATGATACTGAAGATACAGAAGATGATAATCAGGAGGATGAAGAGTAATGGGTAGCGGAACTTTTACAACAAGCAGTTTTACAAGTTATTCTAATAGTCGTGGACGTGGCGTAAGCAGTACTGGCTTTGTGACCAATGATAGTCTTGCAGATTATTATACACAATCTTATATTCATAAAGATATGATTCCTTATCATGTTACAAGAGAGTGCGTTGACTCTGAAGAACATCCTAATACAATTCCTGTAATTTTGGCGCTTGACCTTACAGGCTCGATGGGTGGTGCTTGTGTAAAAACAGCACAGTCACTTAATAAAATTATGACAATGCTTTATGAGAAGTTTACCGATATTGAATTTCTTATTATGGGTGTTGGAGACCTTGAATGTGACCGTGCGCCTGTACAGGTATCTCAGTTTGAATCTGATGTGAGAATTGCAGAACACACTGATAAACTTTATATGGAACATGGTGGTGGTGGAAATGGTTATGAATCTTACACAGCTGCTTGGTATTTTGGATTGAAGCACACGAAGCTTGACTGCTGGAAGCGTGGTAAGAAGGGTATCATTATTACAATGGGAGATGAACCACTTAATCCTATTCTGTATAAACATCAGATTAATAATGTTTTTGGAGACACGGTAGAAGCGAATATAAGGACAGAGACTCTTTATAAAGATGCGGTTGAAAAATTTGATATTTATCATATTGCTGTTAATGATCCTGAAGATAGTTATAGTTGGTATGATACTCGAATTAATTCAACATTCAGTCCTATTCTTGGAAACCGTTTGAAAGTATCTACAATTGAAAGGCTTCCGATGACTATTGTTGAATGTATTGAGGATTCTGTAAATGGTGGTGCTCAGACAGAGACAGTGCCGAATATTGAAAAAAGTGAATCTGGTTATATTACATGGTGATAATTAAATGAGTGATGAATTAAAATGGTGTAAAAAGTTTCTTAGAGTAAGTAGCTTGATGTTTTATCACCATAAGAAAAAAATACGGAAGAAGAATATTCATCGGAGAGATAAATTAGTACAGTATGCGTTTACACGATGGGGGTATTTTCCAATACCCCCTGAATGGCGCTTATCAAAGGGGGTGATCTAAATGCCTACACAGAATATTAAAATTGTTGTAGGTGCCTAGCACTTGCGGGTGATGAGGGCAAAGGTCTGGCTACAGATTATTTTGCTTCAAAAGCTGAGGGTAATATTCTTGGTGTGTTAACAAATGGATCTTCTCAAAGAGCACATACTGTAGATACATCTAATGGCAAGCATCATGTGTTTAGTCATTTTAGTTCTGCTACATTTCGTGGGGCTGACACATATATTTCCAAATATTTTGTGGTCAACCCCATAAAATTTGTAGAAGAATACATACAGCTTCAGCAAGAATTTGGTATTGCCCCTAAGGTGTATATGCATCCTGATTGTAAGTTTGTGACACCTTGGGATATTCTTTCTAATTTAGCAGAATTAAAAAGAACAAACGCATATAATAGCTGTGGATGCGGTTTTTGGAAAACTTTAGAAAGATATAATAATGATGTGTATGCTCTAAGTTTTAAAGATGCGTATAATATAACTTCCTATAATGGATCAACTTTTAAAGATATAATACAGTATTATCAAAAAGATTTAGATTTACTATCAACATCAATTAATAAGGCTGGTTTAGAGCGCCACTTTATTGATGATATGGTTTTCTTATCTAATCATGTAATTTGGATTAACGATGTAATATTAAATAGATATGATAATATTATCTTTGAAAATGGTCAGGGATTAATGATTGGGCGGCAATATACTTCAGAAAAAGATTGGGAGTATTGCACACCATCTAATACTGGAATTAAATATGCTGTTGAAATAATACGAAGTACAAATTCTTTAAATTATGAACAAAAAAAAGTTGAAATCTGTTATGTTTCAAGGACTTATATGACTAGGCATGGTCAGGGTAACATCCCAAATTTGTGTCAAAAACAAGACATAAATCCAGAAATGAATGATCAGACTAATGTTTTTAATGTCTGTCAAGGGCATTTAAGATATGGTTTATTACCAGTGCAAGAAATGTTAAATAATTTTTATTATGAGGTGGTAATTTCAACTGATTTACATTTTAATGGTATTGGCACAAATAATATAACACACTCTTTAATGCTTACACATTGGAATGAATATCATGACAATAATGTCGAAGCATTATTTGAAAGATTTGAGAAAGTATATATCTCAGATGGTAAAACAGCAGAGTCAGTAAAATTAAAAGAAGAGGTAGATAATAGTGAATAACGAAAGACCATTTTGGAATGTATATGTAAAAGATTTTGACAAGTTATGTATAAAAGAATTCAATGTTTTCGATCATGATAATTTTTGGGACGATTGTCAAATAGCTTTTGCTGTTTCGCAAGACTATTATCCTGATTATTCTGAAAAAAACGAAAGATTTGATTGTTTTAGTGCAATAATATTATATGAACTTAATTATTGGTTTGGACAAGATGACATATGGAAGATAGAAGTAACTAGTACTTACGTTCCATTTGAGGAAGATAATTTTGCAAATAAGATAGTTAATGTATGTTCGCAAATTGAACTCAATAAGGAACAATTTCTTAAATATTTATGGAATTGGTTTATGTATGGGGGTAAAGAACAATGGGAGATTTAAGATATTGTTTTGAACAGGATCGTGTTTATTCAACATTAAAAAGAACAAAGAGCAAAGGACTTGCAGTAATTGATTCAGAAGGTATTGCAGAATCTACAATCAGAGATGCAATTAAACGTGGTGTATTTATTTATGATTATCTTAATGCGGGTGCATTAGAGCAGGAACGTTCCTATTATAATCAGTTTAAGCATTTGCGTCTTGCCAAATACGATGGTTGGAATGGTGAATATTGGGTAGACGTCACTGATAAAGCATGGCAAAATCATCTTGTTGAAGAGGCACGCAAGAAAAAGGCTAAAGGAGCAATTGGTCTTTATTTTGACAACTCCGATATTTATTATATGTGCAAGGAAGGATTTAAAGAAGAAAAGTCAAAGATGATGCGTACAGCACCATCTGCGGAAGCTGTTTATAAGGCTCTTAGAAATGTCGTTAAAATTATTGTCGAGGATGTTGGGCTGATTGTAATGCCCAATGGCGGTAATGATTTTGTCGAAAAAATGGACAGCACTGGTTATGGATATTTAATTAAAACGGTTAATCAGGAAGGTGTTTGTTATACGGATCAAAAGCCCACCCCTTCAGATGATAAAAAATATTATACCAAGTATCTTAATAAAATGAAAAAACGTGGCAGACATATCCGTGTGATTGAATATCCTAAGACGAAAGCACAGGCTATGAAAGCACTTGCGTATGCAAAATTACATGGTTGGTCTAGCGTTTATATCAGTTTTCATAAAAATTTAGAAGGGGATTAAAATATGACAAGATTAGAATTAATAATTGCCGTATCAGATGTGCTATTAAATGTGTACGGCACAAGAAATACCAGAAAGACAGCATTAAATAAGAAGTTTGGTGCTGAGAATGCTGCAAAGATTCAGAAAGAAGTTGATAAGTGTCTGTCAGATAATGCAGAAGCTAAATATCTTGCAGTAGCATGTATCGCAGACCATTATGGTAAAGACCCTGAGCGTAGCAGGAAGCTTGGGAAAAGATGGGCAGATAAAGTACAGGCTAGAATTAATGCTATCTACAACATGCGTGGTAAGTCCATGGATCGTGTAGTTAGAGATGTTATCAATAATAATTATGATAAAGATGACGTGCGTGTTCTTTTATTGAAATTCTGTGGTTATAATCCCAACAAGGTTCAGGATGCAGTGAATAAAACACTTAAACCTGACACACCTATAACAACAGGCACTAGATTCTGTGTTCATGCGGTTCATTTCTTTAAAAAGAGTGAAAAAGAATATGGTGATTGTACAGCAATTTATCAGTATGCGGCAGATGGCTCAATCGCCAAATGCGTTTTGATTGATTGCGCTAAAGCCACTGCTAGTCCTGTAATTATTGATGAATTAAAGAAACAGGGCGTAAAACAGATTGATGCCGTAGTCCTATCACATGGACATGGTGATCACTATGGTGGTCTTTCTAATATCTTAAAAGCATTTCCTGTTAAAGCTTTGTATCTTCCTGACTGCACAGAATTAGATAAATATCAAAAAGGTTATGGCAATGCTCTTCGCAGACAGGCTATGAAAGTTTCTAATCATCGTTACCTTAAAGCGGGCGATACTTTTGTAGTAGGAGATATTCATTGTAAATGCTTGTATATTGCTCCCGCTAATAAATTGTCTGAACATGATAGCCATCATTTTGTTAACAATGAATCAATGGCTTTACGTTTTATAATGGATGGCGTGCGATTCCATACTGCTGGAGATATGGGTAATTCTGCAAACAACCTTATGGTTAAAGAGATTTCTGATCTCGAAGCAGATATTTTAAAACTTCAATGGCATGGAGACGGCAACGCAACTAATGAAAACTTGGCAAAGGCAATAAAACCTAAATATGCTTTCTCTAACTATCATCACAAGGAGCGCTCTGGTCGTGACGGCACTCGTAAGAAGATTGAAGCGGTAGGTGGTAAGGTCTATCGTAACTGGGAAGACGGGGATATCTTCTTCCATATTAAAGATGGTAAAATTAAAGTGACCACTTCAAAATAAAGAGGATAGCTTAATATGATTGTTGTTACAGATTTTTGTAAACAAAATTATAAGCAACTGGGATTTATTTATGACAAGAATAGGGAATGCTGGAAATACAGCTTCCCTGTTCATTTTTGGAAAGAATATCCCACGTTGTTTTGTAGAATTTATTTGAGCGGTGATTTGAGTCACGCATCGTATGATGTAATGGATATCTTTAATAATTTGTATACTCCATTTTATCATCGTGAATATGGAGTATATGGAGACTTTATTTCTAAGGCAAAAAGGAAGATTCTCTATAAACTCAAATCATTAGGAATTATAGAGAAAAAATCTGAAATTAAGGAGAAGAAAAAATATGGACATACAAGAGTATATCGGAAAAGTAGTAAAAATAAAATACCACGTAGATGATCTTGAACCAGTTAAACAGGCTCATGATTCAGAATGGTGTGATTTAAGAAGCGCAGAGACCATACAATTAAAAAAAGGTGAATATAAAATAATTGATCTTGGTGTTTCAATTGCATTGCCAGACGGGTATGAGGCTATTTTGGCACCAAGAAGTAGCACATTTAAGAAATATGGCATTATTCAAACTAATGGAATTGGTGTCATTGATTATCTTTATAGAGGAAATGATGACCGTTGGGGAATGCTTGTTTATGCAATCCGTGATACAGTCATTCATAAAAATGATCGTATTTGTCAATTTAGGATTCAGGAATGTCAGCCTCCCCTTCATTTTCTTGAAGTAGATGATATGGAAGATGAGAGCCGTGGTGGGTTTGGAAGCACAGATATAAAGTGATAATTAAACATAGGGTATTAATGAAATAACCTGAAGAGGCGTACAGGTTGCGGATAAGATGCTCCTATAATAGCTGGTATTATCGTTCGAATCGATCGTGTAAGTTGCGTCATTGGGAAGCCCCAGCATTGCTGTAAGGTTCGATTCCTTACTTTCATTAATACTCTTATGTTTATTTTTTTAAAAGGATTAAATAATGGATAACAAAATATTTTCTATAGTTATTCCAGTATACAATGGAGAAAAGACTATACAGCGTACATTGGCTTCTTTAATTAGTAATAAGGATTATATTAAAGAAATAATAATTGTTGATGATCACAGTGCCGATACCACAATTCAAAAAACGCATGTTTTTGATAAGTTGCTTCCTGTCACAATTCTTAAAAGTGATGGATTCCATAATCCCGGTCTTGCTAGAAAAACAGGACTATTACATGCCGAAGGAGAATGGATCACTTTTGTAGATGCTGATGATTGTTTAACGCCATCAAGTTTACGTTATGTGATTCAACAGTTGGAAGATTCAACAATATTACTTCATACCCAATCAATTTATTATGAATCTGGTAATTTTGATACTGAAGATATTGGACATTCTGATTTATCTTGTGGTGGCAATTTTTATAGACGAGATTATTTAATTAAAAATCAATTATATCCTCATGATGTGCTGTGTTTATCTGAGGATGAATATTTTAATAATTTAATTACAATGTTTATTAAATATGTAGACAAAGGGGAAGAAGATAAGATTGCATATTACGACTATCCAGTTTATGAAGTACACCATGATTTAGAAGATGGTGCGTCTCTGGCAATTTCTAATTGGACTGATTATGCAATTAAATATCACTTACGATGCCAGATGTATCTTGTCACTGATATGTTGGAGCGTTATGAAGATAATGCGGAGTTATATAATGCCTTAAAAGAAGACTACATCAGTAATTTTATATTTGTTTATTTTATTTACCAAACTCTCAATGAATTCAATCAAAAGCAATATTTTAGAAAAGCGTTAAGATTATTTATCAGAAAATTCCATTCCAATAAAGAAGAATTAATTAATTGGTATGATAAAAATACAGAAAGTGTTGATAGTATACGTGAAGGTGCTATGGGCAGCATGGGAGAAGAGGTAAATATAACAGAAGATTTTAGCAGTTTTGTAAATAGTTTGTAAGATGTATGGGGCATGGAGCGATCTGTGCCCCATATTTAATAGGGGTCAATTAGATGATAAGTACTGAAGATTTGAAATATTGTTTGGATAAGGGTATAATCAATCTGCCTGATATCCAATCAATTATAGAAATGGAAAAAAAGAAAGAATTATTGGCTAAACATCCATACCAACCATGGCAAGGTAAGAATGGCAGTTGGTATGTATATCTTCCTGATAAAGAAAGGGGGCGTATACTTAAAAAACGGAAGACAAAAGAAGGGATTGAGAAAGTAATTTGTGATTATCAAAGCAATTTAATTGAGAATCCTACTTTAAAAGAATTATTTAATGAATGGAATGATTATCGTAGAGATTTGAATAAAATTACTAAATCTTCACATACACGGATGAGACAAACTTTTAAGCGACATTTCCAAGAATTTGGAGAAAAACGAATTAGGGACATTACTCAATTAGAAATTATAGAATTTCTTGAAGAGCAAATACCCAAATATCATCTTACGTCTCGATCTTTTGGAGCAATTAAAACAATTATGAGAGGTATATTGAAACGTGCAAAGCGTAAAGGGTATATATATTGGAGTCCTGAATTAATGTTTGCAGATTTAGACATATCCGATAAAGAATTTTATCGTCCGTATAAAGAAGATGACGAACTAGTCTTTAATGAAGACGAAACTATGGATATGATGGACTATCTTAAAAATAATTGCGATATAAAAAATGCAGGAATCTTATTAATGTTCGTGAGTGGAGTACGTATTGGAGAATTAGTGGCTTTGCGTCATGAAGATTTAAATCCTGACGATAATACAATCAAAATAAGACGAACTGAAACACGATATCAAGAGGACAATGGCAATACTGTATATGAAATTCAGGAATATCCTAAAACCAGAGCGGGAATGCGAGAAATAGTGATCCCTTCTTCATATAATTGGTTAATAAGGAATCTACATTTTAATTCTGAAGAAAATGATTATGTGTTCATGGAAAATTGTGAGCGATTAACAACTTATCATATACGTAAGAGGGAATATGCTATTTGTCGTAAATTGGGGATTCGTAAAAAATCTCCGCATAAGATACGTGCTACATACGATACTATATTATTAGATGCAAATGTTGATAATCGAACTGTCAGAGACCAAATGGGACATGCAGACATTAGAACTTCTGAAATAAATTATCATAGAAATCGTAAGACTGTTGATAAAAAACGAGATATTCTTGATGCTATTCCTGATTTTGCTTAATTGATTACTCATCTGATTACTAGTAATCAACTAAAAAAGTAAAAACGCCTGAAGTCCGCATAACAAAAGACATTCAGGCGTTTTTACACAAGCTGGCAACGAGAATCGAAGACAAGCGACTCTGTAGCCCCCTTATTTTTATTGACTTTTTAAGCATTTTTTTGATTACCTTTTTTCTAAAAGTAATCATACCATAGAAAGGAGAGATTGGATATCAGGCTAATGCGATTTTCGTGCAAAAAAAGGGGCATCCCTATGTACCCATAGGAATACCCTTGAAAGTATTCGGACTAAAAAAATTAGTCGATTTTCCGTATTAAATTTTCGAAATTTGACTTGTTATGACATCACTTTGTCAGCTTACTGAGCAGGTCACTGGCATAGTTAGAACCACGACTGATAATAATACCAGTGATGGCTGTGCCAATAATCGGATGCACAGTGAATCCAGATGCGAATGCATTAATACCAAATGCAAAAGCGGCACAAACACCAAGAATAACGCTTGCGACCTGAGTTCTAAAAGTTTTATAGTCTTTACTTTCAAAACTGTCAGCAACAGTTTTGGCATACTCAATAAGAGCCTCAGTCAAAATAGCAACTGCAATAATTGTAACCATATCCATTTTTAACCCTCCTCATTAATATAATGTTCTTCAGTAGCAAAGTCTGCTTTAATTAAATGTTCTTCATATTTTGTTCTAATGGCATGGATAGTAGAGTTGATGACGCCATTATCTATATGATTATCTCTTACAAAAGCTTCATATTCGTCACATGTTTTAATAGCATATTCAAAAGATTCTTTTGTATGACGTTTACCATTTACTCCCTCATTTACAAATTCAATAAGATATTGACGTTGTTCCTTCACTTTACTCTTCTTACCATCTTCTACCTGTTTATCAATTTGTTTTTCTAATTTATCAACTCTTCCATCAATTTTATCAATTTTTTTGTTAATCCCCGAATTAAATCTGTCTCCAATCCATCCAAGCAGTATATCCCACGGATTAATTTTAATAGGAGAAATTTGTACAAATGTACAAAGTATCACACCAATAAAAATTAACGAAGAACTCAGATTCTCAAATGGGTGGAGCTGGTGGAGAAATTGTTCGATCAATTGATTTAAGCCCATTGCTATCACCTCTTTCTAAGTATATGATTTGATTGAACTCTTGTTCTTCCTTATATTCTTTAAATATAATTATGATTCCTCATAATCTTTGCCTGTGATATCTTTGTATTCAGCAATAGTAATTCTGCCTAATTCGACAAGGTGTTTAACCATTTCAATATTCCAATTTTCAGGATAATTCTTTTTTGCAATTTCATAAAATCTTTTACTCATCGATGATTTCCTCCTGTTCATTTTCAAGGATTTCGGGGTAGTTACAGACCGCAATATATTCAAGAATTGCGTCTTGCTTTGCTTGATTAATAAGAGAATTTTCAATATCTTTTGCCTCTCCAATGTCAAGTTTTCGATGTTTAATAATGCTATTTTGTTTGCTCATAATTTTGTCCTTTCCACAGACTTTCATACCAACGGTTTAGTCTGTATATAAGATTGTGTGAGTTACCATAACGAACACTTGCTTTATATGATTTAAAATGTTTATCTACAGCTCGTTTAGTCATTTTACCTTTATTTACCAAAGCAACCATTCTTTGAATTTTTTTACGTTCATGTTTTATTTTCTTTAGATCTGCCAAAATTATAATTTTGCCAGTATTCGTGACATGATAAATAAAACCTAAAAATAAAATAGGATTAGATATTTTTGTTATATATGTCTTTTTATCATTTGTTTTCATTTTTATGTTATTTAATTCTGCTTGTATGCTTTTTAAACAATCTTGTAAATAATGTTTATCATGATGTATTAATATAAAGTCATCCATATATCTAATGTAATATTTAATATTTAATTGCTCCTTGATAAAATGATCTAAATGATCAAGTGCCGTAATTCCGACAATCTGAACAATCTGACTTCCGGGATTATAGCCAATATCACCCGGCAAGTGAGCTAACACTTGTATTGCCATTTCATATGTTTCTTTATCAAGATAATTTCGAAGCATAGATTCAGCGTATTGATGGCTCATATTTGGATAGTATCCTTTAATATCAATTTTTAATATATATCCATCTAAACCATATTCACGTTCAAATTTATGTAAGTACTCTTTAAGTTTATTCCGTGCAGCTTGCGTGCCTTTTCCTTTTTGACATGCAAAATTATCTTGAATAAAATGTTTTGATGCTTGAGGATAAATTGCTATATCATTTAGACTTCTTTGAAAGACTCGATCTCTAAAATGTATGCTCATAATTTCTCTAAGTTTAGGCTCTGTTACTGTAAAAAATTTCGCTCTTCGTTCTTTATATGTACCATTTACTAATTCATCATTTAATTTTTGAATTTCATCAGGCCAATGATGACGGAAATAAGCTACAGTTCCTTTCCATTTCACGCCTTTAGTACACTTATTCATCGAGTTGTATAAAGCATCTATACCAATAATATTTTCTTTTTCCATAGGATTATTTTACGGTATCCATGCCGATATATAATATATGGGCGTGGTATTGTTTAGTTTGATAGCAGGGCATTCGACTCCGTGTATATTTGTACTGCGATGCACTTGCACTATGTGTAAGCCGTTTGTTCGCATTAACATACAATCTGGGGGCGCACCGATTGGCGTTGTACGCGTTGGTCGTGTTCACATTGCCAGACGTGTTGCTGTACCACACGTTGTTCGCGTTGTTGCGGTTAGCCGACCTACGGAAGCAGTTCTGCGCACATACAGTCTACAGCCCATATTTTTCTTTATAGTTACGTTTTTCCGTTGCAGTCCAAGATCTAATTAAACTCATTACAGTATTGACTAAATCGTTCCAAAAACATACTTGGTTCGCTCTAAGATGTAATCTTCGTTGCGCTAATCTAATATCTGTCTTTAACCATTTACATTGTTCTATAGCATCATATTGTAATTTTAATCTAATTTTAGCTTGTTCTTGAACACGATTATCATAGTCTTCATTTGCGCTCCTACAATAATGGTATATCATCGCAGATTCATATTCGATGCGATCTGCTAAACCCCTACACTTATCATATTTCGGATTACAAACAATACTTGCAGTATGATCATATAAATCGAGAGCGGCATCTAAAACAGTAAATCGATTTTCATTACGTTGATTTTTTCTAACACTCATTAGCTATTCCCTTTCCCCGTCCGCAGGTGTGCGGACGGGATAAAAAAGCGATTATTTTGAGATAAACACGCTGGGGGCGCACCGATAGGCGCCG
>JAEEGL015562872.1_pt1 | contig 20763 bp, 17 predicted proteins | sample 9134231 | NCBI WGS metagenome assembly JAEEGL01 (sample SAMN16246548, study PRJNA631951) | gut metagenome | biome: gut microbiome; feature: rumen; material: fiber-attached | host: Bos | place: Iran: Karaj | collected 2018-10
ATGCAGCGCACATTTTCGGGAACATGCTGATTTGCGTAAAGCCCGGCATGGTGTTGATTTCGTTGAGGTAGAGTTTGTCTGTGTCCTTGTCAATGAAGAAGTCAACACGGCTAAGACCTGCCAGATCGAGCGCGGCGAACGCTTTTTTTGCGAGAGTGCGAACTTCTTCGAGACGGGTCTCAGGAAGATTTGCAGGAATCAAGAGGTCAGCTCCGTTCGGATCATTGTATTTTGCATCGTAATCGTAGAAATCGTGTTTTGGAGCGATTTCGCCAGGGCCATAGGCAGTGAGCTTTTCTGCCGCACATGAATTGTCATCAACGGTCGGGTTTCCAGTAACAGAACACTCAATTTCGCGTGCGTTCACAGCCTTTTCAATCAGGATTTTGTCGTCCCAGTTAAAGGCTTCCATGATTGCGCCGTTCAAATGCTGCAGGTCTTTTGCGAGCGTTGCACCGTCAGAACTTCCTGCAGAGCAAGGCTTTACAAAAAGCGGGAATCCTAGTTCTTTCTGAGCCAGTTCCAGCACTTCGTCATAGCGGCTTGCTTCTGCCAGATCGCTTCGTCGCACACAAATTCCAGGAACTACAGGAATTCCAGCCTGCGCAAGTGCTGATTTTGTTTTTTCTTTGTCCATTGTGATTGCACTTCCGAGAGTCGTACAGCCGACATAAGGCACGTCTACCATTTCAAAAAGTCCCTGAATCGTTCCGTCTTCTCCAAAAGGACCGTGCAAAACTGGGAAAATAACATCTGTCGAAATGATTTTTCCGCCGACAATAAAAGTCCTCTTTGTGCCGCCAGAAGGAATCACACTCACTTCCTGACTTTCATCCTCTATGATTTTAAAGCTTGCCTTTTCATCATTCTTGATGCGCTCAAATTCACTCTGAGGCTGCAGGAACCAGCGACCGTCCTTTGTGATTGCAATAAGCTGAACTTCATTTTTTGAATCGATGTTTCGCGCAACAGCGGCGGCAGAAACCAAGGAAATTTCGTGCTCGCCTGATTTTCCGCCGTAAATTACAGTAACTTTCATTTATATCCCCTTACTTTTTTATTCCGTTATTTCCAGCCCATTTCTTCAAGAGCTTTTAAAGCCTCGCTGATTTCGTCATAAGGCATGACGTAATCTTTGTAGATTATGCTGTTTTCGTGAGCTTTTCCGAGCAATAGAACGATATCATCCTTGCCTGCCATTTTGAAAGCCTCACGGATTGCCTTTGGCCTGTCAGGAATTATAAATAAATCCCTATCCAATACTTTTCCTTCTTTTTCTGCTCCGACGGCAATCATTTTCAAAAGCTCAACGCTGTCTTCCCCGCGCGGGTCTTCGTCGGTCAAAATTACGATGTCACAGAAACGCGCTGCAATTTCCCCCTGAAGAGGACGTTTTTTTAAGTCCCGCTCTCCTCCGCTTCCAAAAAGGGAAATCATCTTTCCTGAACAGCGGCGGCGAATCGGCGGAAAAATAGTGTCAAAACTTGAAGGCGTGTGCGCGTAATCAACAATCAGCTCAAAAGGCTGACCTTTGTCGATTACAGTCATGCGGCCTTTTACCGGAACAAGTTTTTCGACCAGAGAAGCTACTTTTTCTATGTCGGTATTTGTCAGTCGGCTTACTGCCTCAATCGCTGCCATCAAGTTGTAGGTGTTGAATGCTCCAGGCAGGCTTGACTTTACATGGAATACTTTTGGTGGAAGCGGTTTTGCGTTGTCATCTATTACACTCGGCTCCGTCATGTCAAATGTCAGGCCAAAACTTGCGCTGGCGATGTTTCTTGCACGCAAAACAGGAATTTCAGCAGGAATTTTCGGAAGAGGATTTGCCTCTGTGCCTTCTCCAGCTGCCTTGCCGGCTTTTCCGCCTGTGGTAAAGCCCAAAACCGGCTGCTTTGTTGCCTTTATAAAGTAAGATGCGCTTTCATCCTCAAGATTTACTATTCCAAAAGACGGAACGGTTACTTTTTTTCCAAGAATTATTTTTTCGTGATTGTGTTCATCCAGCTTGCGGAAGAGATTTGCCTTGTCATCGCGGTACTGCTCAAAAGTTCCGTGGAATTCGAGATGCTCAAGGGTTACGTTCATGAAAATTCCTGCATCAAACAAAATGTTTCCCGTTCTGTTGAGTTTTGCAGAAAGCCCGTGCGATGAAGATTCAACTACCGCATATTCACATCCGTTATTCACCATTTCGGCGAGATAATGCTGGATTATTGGAGCCTCAGGTGTTGTCGTGTGCTGTGGATTTGCCTGAGCATCTCCGCCCAGAGAATACTGCACCGTTGAGATAAATCCTGCCTTGTGCCCCGTAAGACGCAAAAGTTGCCAGATAAACGATACCGTGGAAGATTTTCCCTCAGTGCCGGTTACGCCGATTACGGCAAGTTTTTTTGATGGATTGTCGTAAAATGCAGAAGAAAGCGGTGCCATCGCAAAACGAGATGATTCCACCTTTACGAAAACAGGAGTCTCTTTTGCAGAAGCGAGGGCTTCATTTATTTTTTTTGAAGTTTCATCATCAAAATCATCCTGAAAAACAATTGCCCGCGCTCCATTTTTTATGGCTGCCGGAATAAAAACATTTCCGGTTGTGTGAGTTCCAGGCAATGCAAAAAAAAGCGAGCCTTGTGTTACATCGCGGCTGTCAAAAACAAGCGATGAAATCTCCGCCGGTGATTTTTCTGAATTTTCATGAAGTGGAGTTTTTCCATCTGCGCTGACGCATTCATATTTTATAGAAGAAAGTATATCAAAAAGATTCTTAGTCATGTTTTTATCCCCAAAAAAACTGTCTCACAATTTTAGTATTTTATTTGGGCTGAATCAAGGAAGACAAAAGTTGACTGACAGAACCCAATTTAAGATGCCTTTGAAAGCACTTTTTTAACGGATTCTTTCTTTTTTAGGCTTAAGATAAAGAAGAATGCGTAGATTCCTGAAATGATTCCGGCCGCACCGTTGCTGACGAGCATCGCGATTCCGACAGAAGGGATTCCGATGTCCGTAAATGTCATCATCAGCCAGAGAGGCGGAATCCTGAATACGAAAAGCCTTGTAAGATTTATGATGAGTGAAACCCTCGTCTTTCCAAATCCGTAAAGAAGCCCCATTACAGAAGAGTTCACGGAAATCAAGATTACGTCCAGCCTCTCATAGAAAAAGATTTTGTGAATTTCCTCAGCAAAAGCGGCATCTCCCTTCGCAAATACACTGATGATTGGATTCATAAAAATACATGTCAGCGTAAAGAAAAAAGCGGAGATGCATATATTTATGAAAAGAGTCTTGTAGAAAATCCTTAAGGCTCGGTTCATATTGTCATTTCCGAGGTTCTGGCTGATTAAGCCTGCCTCCGCATCCTGAAAACTTGACGGTGGATTTGTTGAAAGGCCTCCAAGCCTGTTTGAAACACCCAGCGCGCCTACAACCGTTGAGCCCATTGTGGCACACATTGAGTTTACGATGACTTTTCCAAAGGCAAAGACAAATTTCTCAAGGAAAACCGGCACGCTTAAATTTGCAAGGGGAAGCAAAAAGAATTTCTTGAAGGCACAGTTTTTTATGCTGACCCTGAACGGATTTGATTTTGAAGTCATGTTAAAGACTGCGATTACAGTCAGGACGGCATGGCTTACAAGTGTTGAGACCGGAAGCAGGAGCATTGCAGTGTTTACATTCACAAGTCCTGAATTCAGCACGTTTATTATCACGATGTTGAGTCCAGTCTTTATAATCAAAACCAGAGTGTTGAAGTACATTATGACCTTTGTATTTCCGCGGGACTTTTCGATTGACAGGTAAATCGTGTTGATGAACTGAAAGATTATTCCAAAAATCGTAAGGATAAAGAAATATGTTCCCTGTGTGATTAAGTCCTCCGGCATCCGAAGCAGTTTTAGGAAAGGATAGGCAAAGGGAACGGCAAGCGAAAGTATCAGTACTCCGATTCCAAGACCAAGAAAAAACAGGGTGCTGATTTGTGAGCGGACTTTCTGCATGTCACCGGCACCATAACTTCTGGAAATCAAGATGGAACCGCCAAGCGAAAGCCCGGAACCTATTGCAAAAAGCATCGTCTCGATCTGACTGATAAAGGAAACCGTGCTTACAACACCTGCGCTCATATTTGCCGCGATTATCGTGTCTATGAGTTGAAAAATCTGACTCAAGCTGGAATAAAACAAGAGTGGAAGCGCGATAAAGAAAATCGTCTTGAATTCTCCGCCTGTCAAAATCATCTGTCTGCGGCGCTCTTCCTTTTCGTCCAGAATTACCTTATCTGTATTTTTTTCTGTTTCCTGTCTGCTTTTCATGACTTCATCGTAATGAGAGTTTTTCCAAAAATCTGTACATATTTTGTCTTTTAGTTCGTTTTTTATTCATATTTTGCTTCTTTTTGGGAGAATGTGTTATAATCTAAACCAATATGATTACCAATTTATCGATTCCAGAGGATTACCGCTTTACCGAAACAGGACTTGGCCTGAGCTTAATCAAAAAATCAAATGCCATCACGAACCCATCCAGACATTTTCATCCGTGGTGGGAGATTATGTACATTGTTTCCGGAGAAAGAACTTTTTTTTACGCAAACAGAACTTTTCACATAACCGCTGGAACCTTTTTATGCATTGCCCCGGGAGTACTTCACCGCGCCATAAATCCCGCAGATGAAGTCTGCCGCCTGTACAACGTTTATTTTTCTGACAGTGGAAATGCAAATCCAGAAGATGATTTTAGAATGAAGATGATTATTCCCCTTCTGGATAAAACAAAGCCCTGCACGGTTCTTTCAGCCCAAAATCAAGACCGGGTGACTGATTTATTTTCAAAGATGGGAAAGGAAATCTTTTTATCTCAGTCACAAATCACATCAGAAGCAGATTCTCAAAAAGCAAGTCCTGACACACAGGCGATGGTCTGGTCGCTTTTGTGCGAGATGCTTGTCACGGTACTGAGGCAGGAAAAATGGGGTGGAGACGGCATACAGACGACAGACGCAATGAACGGTCATCTTGCTCCGATTCTGGATTATCTGAACACTCATTACTGCGAAAGTCTTTCCCTTGAGGAAGTCTCGTCAAAGTTTGGAATCACACCAAGTCATTTAAGCAGAAGTTTTAAACTTGCAACGCGATTTGGTTTTGTCGAGTACATAAATTCTCTCCGTGTTTCTGAAAGCTGCCGCCTGCTGAGGAATTCAAGCCTTTCCGTACTCGAAATTGCCTTAAAATGCGGATTTGGAAGCGTGACTCAATTTGGAAGATGCTTTAAGGAACTTACAGGAGTTTCACCGAGGATTTACCGCAAAAACTAAAAAGCCAGCAATGAGCGTATAAATCGCTGATATTCAAAAAACACAAAATCTACTATACTTTGCCTGATATTTTTATGGGATTACGAGGGGAATTATGGATAACGAAGAAATAAAACAGAAACTTTTGCAGATAGAAGATACTCAGCTGGATTTTACGGTAACGATGACCGGCAAGGAAAGCACACGCGTAAACGGCCTTTACAAGCCTGACACACACGAAATTCTTCTGCACAACAAGAATTTCAAGACCGACATGCAGCTCATCTATACTGCAATCCACGAATACACTCACCACCTTATTACGGAAGAGCAGCTTGAAGAAAGCGGCGGAAAACTTCCCGTAAAAAGCGCAAAAGTCCACACGGCTGCGTTCTGGGCAAAATTTCACCTGCTGCTTCAAAAGGCTGAGGAGCTCGGAATTTACAAGATTGAACTTGAGCAGTCGCCTGAGCTTAAAGAACTTACTGAAAAAATCCGCAAGGAATACATGGAAGTAAACGGAAAATTAATGCAGGAATTCGGAAGGCTTCTTTCAAAGGCACACGCTTTGTGCGAGCAGGCGAACATCCGCTACGAAGATTATCTCGACAGAGTGCTGTGTCTGCCTCGCAACACCGCAAAAGAAATCACAAAAGTTGGCTCTGTCGAAGTAAATCCAGCCTTGGGCTTTGACAACATGAAAAAAGTCGCAATGCTCAAAAAGCCGGAAGACCGCGATTCAGCAGCAAATCAAATCTTGAGCGGAAAAGCACCTGACACCGTAACTGAGTTAATGAAAAAGGCTTCAAAAAATGAAGATCCTCGCTCAAAACTCGAAAAAGAAAAAAATCGTCTTACAAAAACGATTGAAGCACTCCAGCAGAGGCTTCAGTATGTGGAGGAAAGTCTTGAGAATATGTAACGCAGAAAAAGCTCTGGCTTTGATTGCACTTACAGCATTTGCTTATCCGCTGACAGCAGCTTCAACCTTAAAAAAAGAATCAAATTCTTCCATAACGATGCCGTCTTCTCCGTCCATGCCTTCCCTTTCTGCCCCGTCAATTGGAAGCGGCTTTTACATGCCGGGAAGCAAAGATTTTTATTCAGGAATGACTTCAAGCTCAGGCAACGCATCTTCCTCAAAAAAATCGTCATCTTCGGAGACTGTGGCATCATCAAGCGAAAGCAGTTCAACTCAAGACGCAAATACAAATTCTGACTCTGCCAGGTCAGGCAAATCGCTTCAAAAGCCTCAAAATCCACAGACACCTCAGCTTTCAAAGTCAGACATTTACGGAATCCTGAACTCAGCCGCTGCAAATCCGCTTTCGAATCAGCTTACTGCAGGAGACATTTCTTCCCTCAACAATCTCGGCCTTTTTAATTCGATTTCCGGCATTTTACAAAACGGCTCAAATCTTTCAGGAACAAATCCGTCAAATCTAGATTCAATCCTTTACTCAAACACAAATGCAGATTCTAAGACTCTGCAGCAGATTCTTTCAGAATTGAACGAACTTAAAGCTCAGGTCGCCCAGAACTCAAACATGCCGTCTGGAGAATCGGCCTTTATCACCACAAAAAAAATCGAACCGAAAATCCTGCGCTTCAACATAAACGGTTATGACATTCTCTCAACCTGCCGCAAGACATATTTTTCGCAGCAGGAGCCTGACGGAACTTTTCTACTGACCGGCGACAGAAGGTACGTTGCTGACGGAAAAAGTCGCAGCGAGACTTTCTATTTTTATTTCAAGGCCTGCGGAAATGATGAGGGAATAACTCAGTATACGGTTTCACCGGCATTGAGTCAGGATTATGAAAATCAAAATTCCTTTCTCTATCAACTCATGACAAAATCTTCACTGACAGCACAGCGGACAGGAAATCTCGTTACGCTGCGCGCCAGTGAACAAAACTGGAAAATGGACATTCTTCTGTCACTCGACATGTAAAAACATCAGGAGTTTATATGAATTATTTGCACGAAGGACTTGTTCAGCTCGGCTTTGACAAAAATGAGTTTTATGGAATTAAAATTCTGCCGCTTCCTGAACTTGAGGCAAAACTTGAGCAGTATATCGCCGCCCTTCAGGAATACAACGCAAAATTCGACCTCATAAATACAGATGATTCTGATGAAATCGCAATAAAACATATTCTGGACAGTCTTTCAGCCTTGCCGTCAATCTGCAAAATCATTTCACAAAGATATTCTTCATCAATGGATGATTTTTTGATGGCTGACATCGGTTCTGGAGCAGGATTACCGGGAATTCCTCTCTCAACGGCTCTTCCTCAAATAAATTTTGTCTTGATTGAGCGAATGACGAAACGCTGCGGATTTTTAACTCATTGCGCACAAATCCTCGGCCTAAAAAACGTGACTGTCGAAGAAAATCAGGCAGAGCGGCTTGAGCAAAAACGATTCAATCTTTGCGTGTTCCGCGCATTCCGCCCCCTCGAAAAAAAGATGGCAAAAGTTCTCCTGAGGATTTTAAAAGATGACGGAGTACTTTGCGCCTACAAGGCAAAAAAAGAAAAAATCACCGAGGAAATGGAAGGTCTTCCTCAAAAACCGGCATATTCACTCACGCCGCTGACAGTTCCATTCCTTACGGAAAATACTTCTGCCGGCGAAGAGCGGGAGAGAAACTTGGTCGTTATCGAAAAGTCATGATATAATTAAAAGGCACTCTAAAAAAAGCTTTGAAACAACATGAATGTAAGACGTGCTGTCAGACATTGCTTTTTTGAGTTTTGAGATTCGCGTTCAAGGAGTTTATTATGAAAAAGTATATTACAATCAGCCGTGAGTATGGTTCTGGCGGAAGACTGATCGGGAAAATGGTTGCCGAACAGCTCGGCTATAAATTTTACGACAAGGAAATCATTTTTATGGCTGCGGAGGAAAGCGGACTTTCTGCGGATTTCATCGAAAAAACCGAGCAGAATATTTCCTCAGGGTGGCTGTACAACCTTCTTTTGGGAACGACTTTTGCAGGAACTTCAAGCGGAAACACTTCCAGCCAGCCGATGGGTCAGGCAGCCCTTCCGTTGCAGGATCAGGTCTTCAATGCGGAGCGAAAAATCATCCTCGATATCGTAAAAGAGCCTTGCGTAATTGTCGGACGCTGCGCTGATTACATTCTTTCTAACTCAAACCTCATCGACCAAAAGGATTTGCTCAATGTCTTTATTTATGCCGACATGGATGAAAAACTCAAGCGAATCGAAGAAATCTACAAGGAATCAGAGGGTGACGCCCGAAAACAAATCATTCAGACTGACAAACGAAGGGCAAATCACTACAACACTTTTACCGAGAACACATGGGGAGACAGAAAAAACTATGACATGCTCATAAACAGTTCTTCCGTGGGAATTGAGGCTACGGCAAAGTGGATTGTAGAACTCGCAAAAAGAGCATAGAATCACAAAAGTCTTTGGAAAAGCGTTAGGTGCTTTTTTTCAAAAATAAAAAAGGAAAAGGAAACGTAAAAATGAAAAAAATTTTGTTTTTTGCTTCTGTATTGGTTTTGGGTGCGTCAATGTTCGGCGCAGCTAAAAAAAATGCCGTAAAAATTTCTTTGAATGATACTCCTGTCGGATGGGCTTCTTATGTTGGAACAACAGATTTGGCAGGCGGAGAAACAACTCCTCCAGATGCAACTCGCGGAACAACCGGCGGTTTTGGCGGACAGGAATTCACTGTTTCAAATCGTGCTGAACTGCTTGATGCCGTTAAAACTGAAGGAAAAAAAATCATCTTCATTAACGGCTTAATTGACATGACAGACACAGGAGACGGTTCTTTGATTCCTTCAACTGTAGACGGCTCAACACCAGGACTTGATCAGTTCATTGCAGAAAGAACAGCTGGAACAGTAATTCCATGCCAGAACTACAAAGAGTGGAAAGTCAAATACACAGGATCTTTCAAGGCTTCTGATGACCAGTATGGCCCGGTTGCGGAAGTTCAGGCAAAACTCAATGCTGACTGGGGCGAAAGAATCATTCTCCGTCTCAACAACGACACAACTATCATCGGTCTCGATGAGAATTCTGGAATTCGCGGTGGTTCATGGCAGGTTATTGATGCAAAAAACATCGTAATCAGAAACCTGTCAATCGGTGACTGCTACAATCCATTCCCAATGATTGAGTCAGATGACGGATTAAACGCAGATTACGACTGCATCACAATCCGCTCTTCAAAATACGTATGGATTGATCACTGCCGATTGTACTCAACATACAGCGTAGAAGACCTCAACACAGACAAATACGAGACAAGCGATCACGAAAAAACAAAATGGCAGGTTTATGACGGTCTTTGCGACATCACCCGCACCTGCGATTTCGTAACCGTATCATGGTGTAAAATCATGAACCACGAAAAGACGATGCTCATCGGAAACAGCGACAAATTTACTGAGGACACAAACCACCAGACAATCACGCTCCACCACAACTGGTTTGACTCTTGCGTTCAGCGTCTTCCAATGGTTCGCTTTGCAACTCTGCACATCTTCAACTGCTGCTATACAAACATGAAACGCTATGCAATCGACCGCCGCCAGGACTGCAAAATCATTTCAGAAAACAACTTCTTCCAGACAGAAGTAAATTCCCTCACCGCAAACGTAAAGGGAAGTTTCTTCGACAAGGGAAGCATCAACGTAAAGAAGGCTGGCATGAGCGCAACTCCATCTTGGGAACCTTCAAAATACTACAAGTACAAGCTCGATCCTTCTAAAAACGTTCAGAAACTTGTTCAGGCTAAGGCTGGAAACACCGGCGTTTTCGTAAAATAAAAAACTATATTTAGAGATGTGGATAAAATGGCTTCTGATTTGAATGAAATTAAATTTGTAATTGACGGCAAGATTTCCCTTGGAGAATTAATCCATTCTTTAGGAGAAGATACTGCAGCTGCAAAAATTGATTTCTCAACTCAGAAAATCCACATCATCTTAAAGGATGGCCTGCATTCTGGACTTGAACACGAGAGGATTTTCTATGACTTGCCGAATCCGCTTCTGATTGAAAACGAGTCAGGCGATGCCCTTTCGTGTTTCTTAAAAAGCGAGAACTGCGAGGCTTTCCACAAAGACACCGAAAACCGCGCCGTAATAACATTCGGCATGAACTGTACCGACGTTACATTGCGCGGCTTTACAATCGAAAACACGCACGTAAAGACTCTTGACGATGCTCATCTTGGAAATCAGGCTGAGGCAATCTGCTTTCACAACCAGAAGGGCTTTTTGTACTGCGAAAACATGCGCTTCATCAGCCGTCAGGACACGATTCACGTAAAGGGATTCAGCCATTTCAAAAACTGCTATGTGGCCGGCGATGTTGATTTTATCTGGGGATACAACGACACTTCAATTTTTGACAACTGCCACATCCACACAATAAAAGACAACCGCGGTTCGGACAGGCCAGCATACGTGCTTCAAAGCCGCTCATTAAATTCAAGGCCGGGATTTTTGTTCATAAACTGCCGTTTTACCGCAGATGACCGGGGCAAAAACGCAAAAATTTATGTCGGCCGTTCTCAGGGAACGGGAAAGGCGGACAGTGTTGACAGATGGGATTCAATAGCACTCATAAACTGCACGGTCTCAAAAGAATACGATGAATCGCTTTGGACTGACGAGGACGGAACTCGTGCCGTGTATCCTGTAAAGGGAAGTGCTCTTTGCGGCTGGCGTGAATACAAGACTAAAATCGAGCTTAAAGACGGAACATTCACCGAGTACGACGCATCAAAGCAAGAAAAGCACGGCTACTCAATGACAGACTCGGATTTGCTCCTGCTTCAAAAAGAAGTTGAGAACACTAAGGTTCATAAAAATCTGTAAAAAGCGCACGGATTTGTCGTGAGCTGATTTTTCTTCACATCAATCGGCTTCATAAAATAATCTTAAAAATAATAAAAGCCTCCTAAACTCCCTCTCATTCTTAATAATACAAAAAGAATACGTTCTTATTTATTGAGTAAGTTTTCATATGCATTAAAATATAAAATAGCTTCAACCTATGGAGAAAAAGATGCTTAACATAAAAATCGAAGATTTCGGTGCTAAGAATGATGGTTCTTTCGATAACACAGAGGCTTTTAAGGCTGCATTTTCCGAAATCAAAAAGAATAATGGCGGTACGCTTACCGTATCTTCCGGAAAATGGCTTACAGGCCCTATTGATATTCCAAGTGATACGACACTAAATCTTCTGGAAGGTGCAGAACTGGCTTTTGTAACCGATCCTAACGCATATCCTCCGGCATTTACCAGATGGGAAGGTGTAGAATGTTTTGCCATGCACGCACTCATCCGCTCCGCCGATTCAAAAAACGTAAAGATAACTGGAAAAGGCATTATCAACGGTAACGGTAAAGACTGGTGGGAATTAAAAAAAACAAAAAAAGCGCGCGGTCAGTCAAAGCCGGAAGACTCTTATGAGCTTACTCTTGCCGCAAAAAATCCTGGTTTTGAAAATCAGCCCGGCGGTGGCGGTGGCCGTGAAATTCAGTTTCTGCGCCCAAGCCTTGTTGAATTCATCAGCTGCGAAAACGTCACTCTCGAAGGCGTAAAAATCATCAATTCTCCATTCTGGACAGTTCATCCATTGTATGTAAAAGGTCTCGTTTTAAAAGACCTGCACATCGAAAATCCATATGAGGCACCTAACACTGACGGCATCGACGTTGATTCTTGTGTTGATGTTTCCATCTTAAACTGTTTTGTCTCTGTAGGTGATGACGGAATCTGCCTTAAGTCAGGCTCAGGCCCGGACGGAATCCGCGTAAACAAACCTACAGTAAACGTAAAAATCAAGGATTGTACGGTAAGATTTGCACACGGAGGTATCGTTCTTGGCTCAGAAACTGCTGCCGGAATCCAGCACGTACATGCAGAAAACTGTGACTTAAGCGGAACTGACCGCGGAATCAGAATCAAGAGCCGACGCGGACGCGGCGGTGACATATACGACATCGAACTCAAAAACCTCACAATGAATGACACGCTTTGTCCTATTGCAATGAACATGTATTATAAATGCGGCATCAACGACACAAAATCTCCGCTTTTCAGCCTCGATAAACAGCCGGTCACAAGCGAGACACCGCGCATCCATGACGTAAAAATCATCGGATGTACGGCAAAAAACTGTCGTGCAAGCGCAGGATTCATCGTTGGCCTTCCAGAAATGCCGATCGACAATCTCGAAATCCGCGACTGCAATTTCTCTACGGATGAATCTTCTAAAGAAAGTCCAATGAACAGCGATATGTTCTACGGACTTCCAGAAGTAACCGAAAAGAGTTTCAGGGTACGAAATGCACCTGGAGCAAAATTCGAAAACGTAACGATAACAGGACCAAAAGAGGCATTTATCTACGAATAAGAGTATGGTCCAACCATATATCTTGCTGTGTGCGGCGGTTGTGCAATAGTTCAATCGCCGCTTTTTTTGTATAATAGGCTATGTACGAAAATCATCCTGCCGTCGACTTGTTTTGCTTTTGCTCCGTAATTTTCTTTACAGTTACTTTCAGGCATCCGACTTTTTTGTTTTGCTCACTCGCATCTGCCCTTCTTTATAACGTCACGCTTTTCAATAAAAAATCCTTTCTCTATTTCTTTATCTTTATTCCGATTTTTGCTTTGCTTGCCTGCCTTAATCCCCTGGTCAGCCATTGGGGAGACACAACTCTTTTTAATCTGTTCGGCGACCCAAAAAAGCCTTTTACATTTGAAGCCCTCTGCTACGGACTCAACATGGCTCTGACTTTCATCGCCGTAATAATGTGGTTTTTCTGTTACGGAAAAGTCATGACATCCGAAAAATTCGTCTATCTTTTTTCAAAAATTGTTCCGTCAATATCCCTGATGCTTGTCATGATTTTCAGGCTGCTTCCTTCGCTTTCAAAAAAATACACTCAGATAAAAGAAGCAAGGCTTGGCGCAAGACTTAATCATGGAACTTCTCTTTGGTGCAGGCTGAAAGAAGTTTTCGCAATAGGAAACACGCTTTTTACGAGGGAGCTTGAAGAATCTTTTGACATGGCAAAAAGCATGGAAAACCGCAATTACGGTAAGAAAAAAAGGTCTTTCTACAACGATTATAATTTTTCACCAAAAAATTTTGTGATTCTGCTTGTTTATGCACTCCTTTCCGTCTTGTGTTCAATCGGAATAATCAAGAAAACCGTGTCCGCCGTCTTTTATCCAAAGATTTCTTTTACAAAAATTGAATTAAACGCAGGACTTTCATTTATCGTTTTTGCGTCTTTTTTAATTCTATGCCTTCTCCCAAGCATTCAAAACTCTTTGATCATCATAAAACTGCAAATAAACCAGCTTAAAGGACAGAAAATCTATGAACACTGAAATCATAAATCTCACTCAATTCTTCGGACAAAAAAATCAAATTGATTTTCCTCAAAAACTCATAAATTATGGAGATTACGTCTCAGTTTTCGGCCGCTCAGGTTCTGGAAAAACGACGCTGCTTAATTCAATAAACGAAATCCTAAAATCAAAAGGATTTAAAACGGGCTACCTCCTGCAGAACATCGATGCGCAGATTGTAACCGACAAAGTATGGCATGAACTTGCATTCGGGCTTGAAAATCTAGGCACAAAAACTGACGTGATGAAACTTCGCGTGGCTGAAATGACGAATTATTTCGGACTTCAAGATTTGTTTGACAAAAACATTTCGGAGCTTTCCGGAGGACAAAAACAGCTCTTAAATCTCGCGTCAATAATGGCGGACGGTCCTGACGTTCTTCTCCTTGATGAGCCGACCAGCCAGCTGGATCCGATTTCCGCACTCAATTTTCTGAACACAATAAAAAAAATAAATCTGGAACTTGGAACAACGGTGATTCTTGTTGAACAGCGCCTTGAAGATGTTTTTTCGTTCAGTGAAAAGTGCATTTTTATGGATAAAGGCTTCATCAAAGCTTTTGACAGCCCGCGAAATATCGGAAAAAAGCTTTTCGAGGAAAAATCAGACATGGTTTTAAGTCTTCCGTCTCCAATGCGGATTTTCTATGGAGCTGCAGAAGATTCCTCGGATTCTGCAAAATGTCCGCTTTCAGTCCGGGACGGAAGAAAATGGCTTGAGACAATGAACATTCCAAGTCAAAATTCTCAAAATGAAGAGGTGGCAGAATCTTCAAAAAAATCAGGCAATGCAAAATCAAATGCAAAATCAGCAGTCAACTTAAAAAATGTATTCTTCCGATACGAAAAAAAAGGAAAAGATATTTTAAGGGACGTGAATGTTTCAATTCCTGAAAAATCAGTGTTCGCCGTAGTCGGTGGAAACGGCAGCGGAAAATCAACCCTGCTCAAAATCATCTGCGGGATTAAAAAGCCTTACTCAGGAAAAGTGAAAATTCTTGATGAATCCAATTTTGAAAACGTAGTCATGCTTTCACAGGAAGTGAAAAATCTCTTCACAAAAAGAACTGTCTCGGAAGAATTAAAAGAAATCCCGTGCACAAAAGAAAAGCTTGATGACGTAATATCAATCTGTGAGCTTTCTGAAATACAAAATTATCATCCGTTTGACATTTCAGGCGGAGAAAGCCAAAAACTTGCCATTGCTAAACTTCTCCTAAAAAATCCACGCGTAATGCTTTTGGATGAGCCGACAAAGGGAATGGACAACGCATACAAGGCAAAATTCGCTTCTTTCCTCAAAAAAATCGCATCTTCAGGAATAACCGTCGTCATCGTAAGCCACGACTTGGAATTCTGCGCAATCTGTGCTGACCTTGTGGGAATGTTCTTTAACGGACAATTTGCTTCCGTCCTTCCGCCAAAACAATTCTTTGCGCGAAATTCTTTCTATACGACCAGCGTAAACAGAATGTGCCGCAAATTTTTCTCAGATGAAATCACTGCGGAGGGTGCCGTAACAAGAATAAAATCCCTTAAAAACTCAAAGAATGGCGGACAGGAAAAATGATTCTGACAGTTTTAGCATTATGCATCCTTATTTTTCTCGTGTTTTTGATTTTTGAGAGGACTCATCCATCAGCTCAAAAACTTGTCCTTCTCGCACTTTTGTGTTCGTTTGTAACGGTCGGAAGGGTGATTTTTGTGTTTTTCCCATTATTTTCGCCGGCAATCGGCATGATAATTCTTTTCAGCATATGCACAAATCCTCTCGAAGGCTTTTTGATTGGAAGTGTAAGCGTTCTCGCGAGCAATTTTATTTTTGGGCAGGGAACATGGACGGTTTTTCAGATGTTTGCATATGGAATTGCAGGATTTTTCTCCGCTTTTCTTCGTCCACTCTTCTTTAACCAAAAAAAATCAGTTTCTTACCTGACTGCAAGAATCATCGGCCTTGCTGTTTTCGGATTCTTTCTCGTGATGTGCATTACAGGTCCGATTCTCGACATGAGCGGCTTCTTCTTTATGGGAACAAACGACATCTCTTACATAAAAGTTCTGATTTTAGGCGGAATTCCATTCAACATTTCAACAGCGGTTTCAACTTCAATTACGATTCTGCTTCTGTCAAATCCAGTTTTCTTTGAGATGAAGCGGCTTGAGAAAAAGCTTGGAGTTTAAGGAACTGACCTTCACTCAAAATAAGAATGTTCCTCAACATCATAGTGTCAGTCAGAATCTCTTAAAACTTTATTTTTCCTCCGACAGTAAGCATTATTCCAGGCATAGGATAATCATCTATGCTCTCATACCGCCGGTTCAAGATATTGTCAGCTTTTACATAAGGAATAAAATGCTCCCACACAGTCAGGTTAAGCGCAGCGTTCAACAGAAAGTACGGTTCAAGATACGTCGTGTTCAGATTTGAAATGTATCTTTTTCCCATGTAATCCGCCGAAACAGTAAAGTTAAACTTTTTTAGGTTGAGCTGGGCGGAAGCGGATGCAGTAAAATCCGGCGTCCACATTATTTTATTTTTATAAGTATTTTTGTCTGATTTATCCAGAAGTTTTGTATAAAGATATTCTCCGCTTGCAGACAAAACAAATTTGTTGTCAAAGAACGAGCGTTTTAGATTTAAGTCCACACCAAAATAAAAGGCTTTTTTTGCGTTCTCGGTTGTAGAATTGCTCCAGACGATTTTATCCTTGTAATAGTTGGTGAATGCACACACCGAAAAAGGAATCCAGAATTTCTTTACGTTGAGAGTAAATTCAGCCCCCCAGCCTTTCTCCGGCTTTAAGTCAGGATTTCCTGAATATCCGCTTCCCTGCCAGTACAAGTCGTCCATGTTCGGAAACTGAATCATTCTGTAACCGTCAAGAAGAATCTCCAGATAATAAAAATCAGCCTTGAAGCCCAGTTTTGGAATGAACGCCCAGTTTTTTCCGCAGAACTTTACGGCCAGCGGAACCGTAACGGAAAAAATATCATTGAAGAAAATTTTTGTCGTTTCTTTCAGGACACCGCTGAATTGATTGTGAACACCGTCGGCTGTTGAATTCAAATGCGTAAAATTGAATGAAAGGCCAGCAGTCTGCTTTACCCTGTCCCATTTGTAAACTTCGATTGCATTTGAATATTTGAAATCGTTTATAAAATGCTTTGATTTTCCGTAATCATCATCATAAAACCGCGTGGTTTTTATCCATGCAAATGTATTTTTGATGTTGAGCGCATTAGAAATTCCAGGATTAAACACACTTAAAGAAAGATTATTGTTCCAGTCTTCTTGAAGTCCGATGTTTGTTGAAGTTTCTGAGCCAGGAGCCTTTTTTCGTCCGATGTAAAACATCTCAGAAAGCGTAAAGCTGCTTCCGCCTTCAAAATAATGCGTGTACATCGCATCAGCCGTCGCATCTTTTACGTCAGAATCCTTACGTTTTTTTAAGTCGCCATTGTATGTTTTGTAAATGAACTGATTTTTTGCGTAAGTTCCTGCAGCTGAAAGTTTTAAGTAATCGTTTTCCGTCAATTGTCCGGAATACTGAATGTTTTCAGAGAAAGTATCAAAAGGCTGTCCTGCCGTCAGGTAAGATTTTGCCTTTGTATCCGAAAAGAAAGAGTGTCCTGACGACAGTTTTTTTGTCGTGATGTAGATTACGCCTCCAACAGCACCTTCATCTTCCACACCCTCGGTAAATCCGCCGCGCAAAATTTCAACTTTTTCGATGTTCTCGATGTTGAGAGTTGAAAAATCAAAAGTACCGTACTGAGCATTGTTCATGCAGATTCCGTCAACAACAACGCGGACAGTTTCATCAGTAAAACCACGGATCGACGGCTTGCTTTCAAGTCCATAAGGACCGTACTCAAGCATTTGGATTCCGGCTGATTTTATGAGTGCGCTCAAATCCTCAAAATGATTTTTCTCGATGTCTTCTGCCGTAAAAGTCTGACGCAACTCAACTACAGGCAAATCGATATAAGTTGTAATTTTCGGGAGAATAATTTTTTCTTTTGGTTGAGAAACGTCTTTACTGTATTTATTAATGGAATTATCTTCAGATTCACCATCGTCGTTAGTTGAGGCAGTTTCTTCAGATGAATTTTCCGTGTTTTCCAAAACAATAGAAGCTTCCTCCCCGCCATTTTCTTCTGCAGTCTGTGCAAAACAAGGAACAAAAAAGAAAAAAACGAGGAGGAAGAGTAAAATATTTTTCATGAGAGAGTCAAAAAGTAATTATTAGCGTGTGCAGTCGCTGTAATTAGCAAAATAGCCGTTTTCGATAGTGAATGTAGATTTTGCTTCTTCAAGAGTTGCTGTTGAAGATACAGTGCCAGAAGCTCCGCAAATCGAAACTGTAGTTGATGTTAAGTCCTTAAAATGAACAGCATACCACTTTCCAACATCAGGTGAGGAACTTGAATAACGGTAATATCCAGCAGAAGGCCATGTTGTTGATGTCCAAGAAGAGTCACCTGATTTATCATCGCTGGTAAATTCATAAGCTCGTGTATACTTAAAATAAATGTATCCTGATGTAGTTGAAGTCCAGCTTATTACAACATTGTCTCCTGCATATGTAGTGCTTCCACCATATGCATTTGTAAATGTTGATCCGTTGATTATGAAGTTTTCACCCCATGCACTAACCCAAGTTCCATAAAGTTGAGAATTAATCTGCTCTTGTATTGAAGCAAGCGTATAAATCTTTAAAGTATCATCCTCTTCCGTCTCATACTGACAAGACATGAATCCGAAAGATACAGCTACGATTAACACAGCAAAAACAGCCTTTGTTTTGCGACCGATAGAGAAAATTGTTGTTTTCATTAAAGCACTCCAGATTCCGAAATTGCGCAGAATCTAAAAATAAAAATGCATCATTTCATACCGAAAGATGAGACTCAATCCTGCCATAAATGCAGAATCCTTCGTCTTGGTCTACCAAAGTTTCCCGGCTCACACACCCCGCGTTTGCGAAAGAAAAATCAAATCTTCCCAGTTTCCCAGTGATTGTACAGATTTTACTTAAAAATCATGTGCATACGGTTGCGCACTCAGCTCAGGCCTTTAACCTGATTCCATTGAAATAAACCTCAACAAACATACCAAAATTATAGGTCATAAACAAGTAAGTTTTAAAAAACTTAGCCTTTTCCACTGCATCCTGTCTTCTTCATCATTAAAAACTTGCTGACTTTTCCAAAAACAGAACATATACTTAGAAATGAACCTTCTCAGCACGCAAGGAGATATTTTTTATGAGTTTTGACCTTTCGATTTTATTTGCCGTTCTCGCAGGAATTCTTTTGTTGATCGGGTTAATCGGAACTGTAGTCCCTGTTCTTCCCGGCCCTCCTATAGCCTGGGCAGGACTTCTTCTTGCTCATTTTTCCTCATATTCAGAAATTTCCGCTCTCACGCTGATTGTTACAGGCATTTTTGCCGCCACAGTAACATTTTTGGATAATCTTTTCCCTTCAGTCATGACAAAACGCTATGGAGGAACAAAATGGGGCATCACCGGCTGCACGATCGGCATAATAATCGGTTTTTTCCTTGGACCAGTTTTTCTTATACTCGCCCCTTTTTTTGGTGCGCTTTTGGGAGAACTTCTTCACGATTTTTCGGACAAAAAAAGGGCATTTAAATCAGCACTTGGAGCTTTTGCAGGATTTTTGCTTGGGACGGGAATAAAAATCATAACAGTCAGTTTTTTCATTTGGATTTTTGTGATGTCGCTGCTCAAAAATCACTAAGTCGGTAAAATCCAAGTCACAAAGTTTCTATATTGATAATTTCAATATAAAAGAATATAATTCCAACATTATTTTCTTTTATAGGAGAACTAAAATGGCAAAAGTAGTTACTTTTGGTGAATTGATGCTTCGCATCCAGCCTGCTGATTACTATCGTTTCGTACAGGTTGATTCTATGACAACAACTTTCGGTGGCGGTGAGGCTAACGTTTCTGTTTCTCTCGCTAACTATGGAAACGAATCTTACTTCGTTACAAAACTCCCGACACACGAAATCGGCCAGGCAGCAGTCAACTCACTCCGCAAATACGGCGTTCACACAGAGTACATCGTTCGTGGCGGCCCACGCGTTGGTATCTACTACAATGAAAAAGGCGCTTCTCAGCGTGGCTCAAAATGTATTTATGACCGTGCAGGTTCTTCAATCCAGCTCGCAAAACCAGAAGAATTCAACTGGAAAGAAATCCTTAAGGACGCAAAATGGTTCCACATCACAGGAATCACACCTGCTTTGGGACCAAACATGGTAACTGCTTGTATCGAAGCTTGTAAAACAGCTCGCGAAATGGGAATCACAACTTCTTGTGACCTTAACTACCGCGGAAAGCTCTGGACAAAAGACGAAGCTCGTGCTGCAATGACAGAAATCTGTAAGTACGTTGATGTTTGTATCTCTAACGAGGATGACGCTAACGACGTATTCGGAATCAAATCTGAGGGAACAGACACAACAAAGGGCGAGCTCAACAACGACGGTTACGTTTCAGTTGCACGCCAGCTCAAAGAGAAATTCGGCTTCAAGAAAGTTGCAATCACACTCCGCTCTTCAATCAACGCTAATCGCAACGACTGGCAGGCTCTTCTCTACGTTGACGACAAAGACTACGCATTCTCAAAGAAATACGAGATGTGGATCGTTGACCGCGTAGGCGGCGGCGACTCATTCGGTGGCGGTCTCATCCACTCACAGCTCAAAGGAATGAGCACACAGGACTCAATCAACTGGGCAGTTGCAGCATCATGCTTGAAACACTCAATCATCGGAGACTACAACATGGTTTCTGAAGACGAAGTAAACAAGCTCGCAGGCGGTGACGGTTCTGGCCGTATTCAGCGATAAATTGATTCTTTAAATGGAAGAACTCCACTCAAACGGGTGGAGTTCTTTTTATTTTAAAGAATAAAGCCGCAACATGGGCGAAAAACACAAAAAGCCGTCGGAGTCGGGGTTGCGACACAAACTCGCCTGAGCTTTGCTCACTGCGATGTTTG
>JAEEGL014850696.1_pt1 | contig 20762 bp, 11 predicted proteins | sample 9134231 | NCBI WGS metagenome assembly JAEEGL01 (sample SAMN16246548, study PRJNA631951) | gut metagenome | biome: gut microbiome; feature: rumen; material: fiber-attached | host: Bos | place: Iran: Karaj | collected 2018-10
AATGAACGGAAGAGCCTGCGGCTCGGCATCTATCTGTTCGCGCTCATGCAAGGCATTTCCGCCATCGGCTATTCCCTCTTCCCCCTCACCGGCAGCGGCTACGACGGCTCCACCCAGTCCTTCATCCACGTTTATGTGCTGACCGTCCTCGTCGTTCTCCTGTCGATCGTATCCCTGATCTTCATCGCCATCGGCAGCTTCAAGGCCAAGCATCGCCCGCTGGGCATCCTCGCGATCGCCGCCCTCGTCTCCATGTTCTTCGGCGCGGTCGGAAGCCAGAGCGTGCCGAAAGAATACTTCGGCCTGGTGGAAAGGTTCAGCACCTACAGCGCAACACTCTACACCGGCGTATTGGCAGTTTACGGATATGGTAAGTGGAAGAGTGGAGAGACGGCGAAGGCTGAATGAACGGGCAATCTCGAAAAATGAATGGTATGATATACGAACACTGACGCCAGCGGGGGAGACTCGATGACGCCGGTGTTTTTATGTGGGGGAGTTTGCGTCAAGAGGCTGGCGAAATAGTTTGGTGGGCATTAATTTGGACTCAGAGCGGAAAATGAACGTAACGGGCCATAAAACGGCATGTTGGCGGATGATTTGTCTTGAAATAGAGGGGGATTTAAGGTATAATTCTGATATAAGACAATATGTGAAAAAAGATGGCTTCTACAGGAAGATGCTAGGAGTTACAAACGATATATCGTGAATAGATATAGGTATCCGGTGAAGTGCCTCGTAGTGTTCACTCATAGTTTTAGTAGTACTGTAAGAAAGGGCATTGATGAGTTATGAAATGCTTACAAGAATAAAATGATTAAAACAGCGTTGCAATTGTAATGATAGTTATATCACGGCAAAACTGAATATATTTGTATTGGTACACTTGGATATTATGACGGGGTTTCGCAAGGCGTTCGTTGTGATATTAGAGGTTTAGCGAAAGTGAAGGAAGAGTAGTAGCTTGTTTGATAGGAGTGAGTTGATATGACAGTAAATGATTTGAAGTTTTTCACGAATGAACCAGAACGTGATCTGTATAGTAGATTCTCGACGATTCTGAGGAATAATACTCAGTTCTTTGATGTGCTTGTGGGATACTTCCGGACGAGTGGGTTTTTCAGGCTATATCCCGCGATGGAAAGTGTGGAGAAAATTCGTGTTTTGGTTGGATTGAATGTCGATAAATATACCGTAGACATTCTGGATCAGGCTGAACAGCTCACGTTAAAGGAAGCAAAAGAGAAATTTACCAATGAGATTGTTACAGAGTTTGAAAAAGCCGAAACCAATGCAGAAATAGAAAAAGGTGTTCGTCAGTTTATTGAATGGCTAAAGACAGGAAAACTGGAAATGCGTATGTATGTAGATGCACCGATTCACGCTAAGGTGTATATCATGCGAAAAGATCCAGCGAAAGCAGATTACTATGGAAGTGTAATAACCGGCTCAAGTAATTTCTCGGAGGCTGGGTTAGTTAATAATCTGGAATTCAATGTGGAACTGAAAGACAGTGCGGACGTCAAGTTTGCTTTGGAGCGTTTTGAAGAACTTTGGAAAGACGGCATTCCTGTTCAGGACGCTTATGTCGAAGCGGTTGAAAAGAAGACATGGCTTCGAAGCGACATTACACCATACGAAATCTATTTAAAAACACTTTATGAGTTCTTCCGAGAAGAGATCAATGCCGACAAGGATGTGTTGGCACAGAATCTTTTTCCCGAAGGATATATGCGCTTACAGTATCAGCTCGATGCTGTTGTTCAGGCCAAGAAGACTTTGCAGGCATATAATGGCGTCTTTATCTCTGATGTTGTGGGTCTCGGAAAAACCTATATTTGCGCTATGCTTGCAAAGAGTCTTGGTAAGGGAAAGAAACTTGTCATCTGTCCGCCTGTACTGGTCTCTTATTGGGAAGAAGTTTTGCTTGAGTTTGATGTTGCCGCGAAAGTCGTTTCACTTGGAAAACTCGACAGCATTCTTGAGGGGAATACCGACTATGAATATGTCTTCGTTGACGAGGCTCATCGATTTCGCAATGCTGGCACAGACAGTTTTAGCAAACTACATGAGATTTGCTACGGAAAGAAAATCATTTTGATTTCCGCAACGCCGATCAACAACTATACAAGTGACATTGAAAACCAGATTTATCTTTTCCAACCGAAGCACAACAGTAATATCGTTGGCATTAAGAATCTTGAAGGCTTTTTCGCCTCCTTAAATGGTAAACTGAAAGGACTTGAAAAAGGTACCGTTGATTATATGAACCAGCTTCGGGCTAATTCTGAGGAGATTCGTGACAAGATCCTGCGTCATATTATGATCCGTAGAACCAGAACGGAGATCCTGCAGTATTATCGGGACGACCTTGAAAAGCAGGGTCTGTCATTTCCAATACTTGAAGCTCCAGAACAAATCATCTATACATTTGACGAAGTGACAGATAGTGTTTTCAATGAAACCATCTCTGCGATAAAAGACTTCACCTATGCGAGATACAAACCTTTGACGTATTTGAAGGACACAAAGAAGTATTCCACCTTGCTTGCTGCACAGCATAACATGGGTGGTTTTATGAAGGGTATCCTTGTCAAACGCCTGGAAAGTAGTTTCTATGCATTTCGTATGACGCTTTCAAGATTTATTGATTCCTATGAGCGTTTCATTAATATGTTCAATAAGAATGGCGAGGTTTGGATTAGTAAGAAGGTAGATGTCTACGATTTGTTGGATTCTGGTGATATTGAAAAATTGATGCAAATGGTGGAAGATGAAAACGGTTTCCACTTCAAAACATCCGAATTCAAGCCTAACTTTATAATCGATCTGAACAAGGATCTATCGAAGCTTAAATATCTGCGAGATTTATGGGTCTCTATTACTATTGATCCGAAGTTCGATACATTCTGTGAAGAACTTGACGGAAATAAAAAGCTGAAAGGAAATAAGAAGATTGTTTTCACTGAGTCAAAAGAGACGGCTGAGTACCTTGAACAGAAGCTCCAGCCCTTATACGGGAACAGAGTTATTGCATATTCCGGTATGAGTGGTGCTAAGCTGAAAGCAGATATTGAAGACAGTTTCAATCCGAAATATGTGGATAAAGGAAATGACAGATACGACTTACTTATTACAACAGATGTGCTTGCTGAGGGTATCAATCTTCATCGTTCCAATGCACTGATCAACTATGACTTGCCCTGGAACCCGACAAGAATCATGCAGCGCGTTGGCCGTATCAATCGTGTCGGAACAGAGCATCAGCAGATTTATGTTTTTAATTTCTTTCCAACTGCGCAGTCTAGTAAGCATATGCCGCTTAAAGATCGAATTCTTGAGAAACTTCAAGCTTTCCACGATACGCTTGGTGAGGATTATAAGTATCTGTCCGATGAGGAGGTCGTTAGTTCTCAGAAACTGTTTGAGGAGTTAACTTCCAGTTTTGATCAGGAAGAAGAAAGTACAAGTCCCGAACTGGCTTATCTGGCCGTCATCAGGCAAATACGAGACAATGACAAATCGCTGTTTGAGCGGATAAAGAAACTGCCAAAGAAGTCCAAGGCCGGAAGATACAGCGACCGCGTAACAGGTACGTCTACCATCACGTTTATTCGAAAAGGAGCTTTGAAGGATTTCTTCATCACTGGAAGTGATACGAAGCAGATTTCTTTTATCGATGCGGTTCGATATCTTGAATGTAAACAGGATGAAAGAAGGATCAATGTCGGAAGTGCCTATTATGGACACTATGTAGCTAACAATTCTGCTTTTGATGCTTCTCTTGTTCAGGAGGAGGTCATTGAAGTGGGTAAAGCTCCTTTGCGTGGTAATGACCTTAAGGTGGTTCGTGTTTTGCGCGCTATGCAGAGCGAGCCAACGCTTACCGATGATCAGGAAGACGTTATTTCAAGACTGTTAAGGGCATATGAAAATGGCGATATTCCTCAGAACATAACAAAGAACATAGTTAAAGAAGTAAAGAACATGGACGACCTAGGTTCAACATACTATACCATTACCAATTTAGTGCCAGATCAATACCTATATGAGCGTAAGGATGCGGTGCTTCATACCGAAGGAGAGAAACAAGTGATTCTTTCCTGCTATCTTAAGGAGAGACCGGAATGACTGAGCAGAAGTTAAAGATATTTGAAGGGACTTTGACACAAGCGTTTGACCATGATCGTTATGTACAGTTCCTGCGGGAATTGTTGGATAATATGCGAATCGTGGCGCCGAATCGCGAGGTTAAGCCTTGGAACACCTTTTCGGCGGCTATCGATCATTACAGACATATCGGCAATTATGTGGGCGAAGATAAGAAAAAGGTCGCCTTGTTTTCCGTTTGCTTAAAAAATGATAAAAATCTTGAGAATGCAAGAAGCATGCAGAGAGCGTTTGTCAAGACTCTTTTGGAAAGCGGCGATTGTGCTGGGGCACTTGTAGCCTTTTATACAAGTGGTGATTTGGATAAGTGGCGCTTGTCACTTGTCAGGATGGACTACGAGTTTTCTAAAGGAAAGCTCAGCGAAAAACTGACGCCAGCAAAAAGATATTCCTATCTTGTTGGCAAAGGGGAACCATGTCATACTGCTCAAGAACGTCTCTACCCGATTTTCGTAGAAGACGATCTTGATCCGAGTTTGGATGAACTAGAAGAGGCATTCAGTGTTGAAGCGGTAACGAAAGATTTCTTCGATAAGTACCGCGAGAAATACCTAGATCTCAAAGAGTTTTTGGATAAAAATGAGGAGTTTACGGCAGAGGCTTCTTCTAGAAGTTTCAATAGTGAGCAGTTCGCAAAGAAACTCATGGGTCAGATTGTTTTCCTGTATTTCATACAGAAAAAGGGCTGGTTGGGCGTAAATGCTTTTCCTTATAAACTGTCAGAACGGGAGTATAAAGCTGGATTCTATCGTCCCGGCCGTAAGCCCAAGGAATTGATGCCTTTAGTGTTTAAGCTGGCACAAGACGGCTTCTATTATCGAGATAATAAGGCGCTTTTATCGCTCCCAAAAGATGATGAGGAAACGCTATCTACTTTGGTTAAGGGTGATGCTTGGGGCGATGGACCGAAGGATTTTATGCGGTTGATTTTTGAGGGATGTAAGAAAGCTGGAAAAAATTTCTTCGACGATTATCTCGAACCTCTGTTTTATACAGGGCTAAATCAGAACCGTGGTGACAATGCGTTTTTCCAACCTCTGCACAGACGTGTACCTTTCCTTAACGGTGGCCTATTTGAAGAAATGGAAGGCTACGACTGGCGGAATAATGATTTCAGAATCCCCAATGAACTGTTCTCTAACGCTGATATAAAAGGCAAGAGAGATGCTGACGGCATTCTGGATGTTTTTGACCGTTATAACTTTACTATGGCCGAAGATGAGCCGATGGAACGAGAAGTAGCTATCGACCCTGAAATGCTGGGTAAAGTCTTTGAAAATCTGCTTGATGTGACGAATAGAAAATCGAAGGGGGCATTCTATACCCCGCGAGAAATTGTCCATTATATGTGCCAGGAAACTCTCATTAACTATTTGGCAAGTAAGACAGGTATTGCTAGTGATGATATTCGGAAGTTTATCCTTTATGGAGAATACTTTAGGGATGAAGATGCTAAGAAAACTATACCTATAGATAACGAGACCGGTCAGGTGCTTTATGGAGATGATATTTATTCCCATAAGCACCATATGGAATTCGACAAAACTAAAGATTTGGAAATGCCTCCGACGATTTTTAGCTATAAAAACAATGTGAATAGATTACAGGAAATAGATGACCTCCTCGCGAATGTAAAAGTCGTAGATTTGGCTGTAGGCTCAGGCGCATTTCCGCTGGGTATGCTGACCGAAATTGTCAAAGCCAGAGAAACTGTTACAACTTATATGATTATCGATATGAATGGGTATCAACGTTTGAGTTACCGGTCTATGCGTAATTCATATCGTATGAAGCGTGAAACTGTAAAAAACTCGATTTTTGCCTGCGATATTGAAGCAAGTGCAACAGATATCACAAAATTGCGCCTTTGGCTATCTCTTGTAATAGATAACCAAATCATGGATCAGGAGAATGATGAGTTTGGCTATACGACAAAGCCTAGGGAGCTTCCCAACCTTGATTGTAATATTATATGTGGAAACAGTTTGGTTGATGAATTTGGTGGAGTGAATCTTCTTACAGAAAATGCCTCGCTTAGAAATGAGTCTCTTGGTAGGCAGATGACTACATTTGATGAGCGCGTAGGAGTACTGATAAATGAGCTTATTGATTTACAGTCGAAACTCTACGATGAGAAAGATCATATTTCAAAAAATGCCATAAAAGGGCAGATCAACGACATATATAATCAGATTATTATGGAACAAATACAAGGGGATCGAGTGCTTGTTGATAAATATTTTCAGGCGGTTCAAAAACCATCGAAACCTTTTGTTCTTTGGCAGTTATACTTCCCTAAAGTTTTTAGAGACAATGGTGGCTTCGATATTGCTATTGGGAACCCTCCGTATTTAAAAGAAATAGATTACAAAGATGTATTTGAACCAGTGACGCAAACGGCTTTTGGAAGGAAATACGCTGAAAGTAAGATGAACTTCTGGTATTTTTTCTTCCACAAAGGCATGGATTTGCTCTGCAAGAATGGCTGCTTATCCTTTATTGCACCCAATTATTTTGTTGCTGGTTCAGGGGCCACAAAACTCAATAATCGGTTAATCAATGAGTGTTCTATCAAACAATATGTTGATTTCAACAAAACGAAGGTTTTTGAAACTGCTGATGTTCAATGTATGATATTGGTTGCTGAAAAACATCATGACAGTATTCCAAAACCATTTTTAGCATATATGTTCAAACATAAAGTTGAGAGAGATAGATTATCTTATATAATGGCCCATATTGATTCTGTTGAAACTGATGTTGTACAGTATACAGTACATAATCAAAAGAGCATTATGTCAGATGACTTTAAGATTAATTTTGAAAACGCCAAGTATGCATCACTGTTAGACTTGATTGAATTGAAGGCGAGCAAAAAGCAACTTTTCAAGTCTACACAGGGGATAGTAGAAAATCCAAGTTTCCTGAACAAGAAGAATATCGCATCCGTTGAGAAGGCCGGTTATGATGTATCTGATTATTATCCGGGGCAAAGTGTATTTGTGATACCAAAAGAAAAAATAAATAAATTACATTTATCGGATAATGAATTGAAATATTTAAGAGAATATCATGAACCCAATGAAGTGAACAGATATTATTGTAATAACACGTTTAAGAATTATTTACTATATTTGACAAAAGAAACTATGCCCAGCATTGAAGAGTTTCCCAATATTAGAGAGCATCTCATCAAATTTAAACCATTTATGGATCAACGAAGAGAGACGCAAAAAGGGAGTATACAATGGTTCCAGCTACATTGGCCAAGGAAAGAGGAGCTGTTTATGGGTGAAAAGATAGTATATCCTCAGATGGGCGCTGTACCAACGTTTGCATATAGTAATAGCCCGTTTTTTACCAACATGTCTGCCAACATTGTTTATGCAGTCGAAAAAATAGATTTAAAAGTGTTAACGTGCATTTTAAACAGCGAAATGACACACTTTTGGCTTTTACATAGAGCTAAGAACCGTGGTGTTGGTTTGGATATTGCTGTTTCGGTTATTGATAAGTTCCCTGTTGATGAAATAACTCTTCAGGATGAAAGACTGAGACATTTAGCTGAGATTGTGATACAAAGGGCAATTGACCAACAGGATTACGCAGAGCTTGATGAAGAAATAAATGAAAGGGTTTATGAACTATATGGTATAACTAAGAGTATGGCATCAACAATACATGAATACATTGAAGGGAGAGTGAAGAATGGCTGAGTTCAATTATGAAATCACACAGGAGTTAGGGATTCTTTCAGCATCCCAAAGCGGCTGGACCAGAGAATTGAACCTTATTTCATGGAACGGTGCGGAGCCTAAGTTTGATATTAGAGACTGGTCTCCGAACCATGAAAAGATGGGCAAGGGGATTTCTCTCAGCGCTGACGAGGTTGAAAAACTTAAGGCTATTCTGGAGAAATATGAATAGCCGATACTACTGAATTGGAAATATCTGAAAGGAGGAGGTTAGATGAGTAAGGCGGTAAGGGCGCTGATTACTCCTGAAGTGCTTGCGTGGGCTCGAAACCTGGATTCGATTTCTCAGGAACAGGCATCAAAAAAACTGAATGTAAAAAAGCAGAAGATAGATGAATGGGAAAATGGAACATCTATGCCCACGCTTCGGCAGGCGAAGGACCTTGCGCAGTATTATCGAGTGCCATTTGTTTACTTCTATCTTCCAGATATTCCTCAAAAGACAAAACGATTAGATAAGGTTGATTATAGAACCTTTGGGAATTCCGGCGGGGTATTTGAAATGTCAAGAGAATTGAGATGGCTTCTAAGAGACATCGAAGAACGACGAGATGCTATGCTGGAGTTATATGAGATTGAGGGGCAAGAAGTACAGCCGTTTACATTTAGAATGGATTATCGAACGGATAGCCGTCAGAGGATCGCAGATGTAATACGAGAACTATTGGAGATTACTGCAGACCAGCAAATCCGGTTTAGGAAACCTGAGACCTTTTTGGCATATTGCGTTACAAAACTCGAACAGAAGGATTTTTTGATTTTTCAGGCTGCTAAGATTGAATTGAGGGAAATGAGAGGCCTCGCGCTGGCGTATGAGCGCTTTCCGATTATTACTCTTAATCGTAAAGATGAGCCGAGCGCTAGACTATTTACTTTACTTCACGAACTGGTTCATATCATAACAAATACATCAGGTATATGTAATGAAACTTCTGAAAACTCTGCTTCTAGTAACGAGCTTGAGCTTATGTGCAATGATATAGCAGGATTAGTATTAGTTCCCGCAAATGAATTCAAGAAGCATAGCGCTATTTCCCAAATTCTGCAGTATGGGTTAGATGACGCTTATGTGAGCTCAATTGCACGAGATTTTGCTGTGAGCAAAGAAGTGATACTTCATCATCTGTGGGATATGGGGATAATATCTAGGAGTAAGTATTTTGAAACGCTGAAGCGATATACCGATGAATATCAGGCTTACAAATCCAAACAAAAAAGAGGTTTTCTTCCGCCTGCAATGGATAAGGGAACACAGGTTGGAAAACTATACGCTAGAACAGTTCTTAAATCGTATCATGGGGGTAAGATCTCTGCAAGGGATGCCTCGGGTTACTTGCTGAATTTAGGACAGAAACACTTTAATGCGATTGAAGGGTGGTGTTACTGATGAAGGCAATGTACGTGTTCGACTCCAACATTTTTATAAATCTTCAGCAGCGTCAACCTATAGATGTATACCCTTCGGTATGGGGAAAAATCGGCGATTTAATGGAAAATGGAACAATTATATCAAGTCAAGAAGTTTATGAGGAGATTCTTTCCGGAGATGATTATTTGTCGAAATGGGCTAAACAGAGAGAAAAGTATTTTCTCTCGACTGATGAAGAAACGCAGAGGGCTGTAAGAAGTATTCTTTTAGAACATCGAGGCTTGGTTGAAGGCGGCAGGAAAAAGAATAATGCAGACCCGTTTGTGATTGCTGTTGCTCAGTTAAATGACTGTACGGTAGTCAGCGAAGAGACAAAAACCAAAAATGCTGAAGCCCCCAAAATTCCGGACGTTTGTGAAACGATGGGAATAAAATGTATTAATTTCGTGGCATTTTCAAGAGAGATGAAAATCTCCTTTTAAACGTAGGTGTAAGAAACTTCTATAAGTGAGAAATTCACATTGAATTCAACTGATTTTTGGATGCCTTCACAGGGGTTCAAAAAGACTGATTTAGGAGACAATACTGTTGTCTATATAACCCCCTTTTGCCAGGGGCGCTGGACGACATGAACAGGCGGGATGTTAGTAAGGTTAGGGGTTACATTAGCTACAGAGTCTTCTCGGTATTCAAATATGCTATGGCTACTGGGGAGTTGGTACGATATTTGGAGCCTATACAGGATAGAAATTGATGTGAAAGGATGATTTTGTAGATGAATATTAATAATATTAATGTAAATAAGTACCCTGTCTCACAGGTGTTTGACCCAGATTCGAAGGTGATCTTCGAGATCCCTAAGTATCAGCGAGAATACACCTGGGGTTTAAGAGAATGGGAGGCTCTGTTTGACGACCTAACGGAAAATGATGATGGTTATTTCCTGGGCTCGATTATCTGTATAAACTCGGCCACGGATACTATCAATGCCCCCAAATTTGAGGTTGTTGATGGACAGCAACGCTTGACCACACTCAGTCTATTTCTTGCTGCGCTTTATACGACGCTAAACTCGCATAAAGAACTTCTGGATGAGGACCAATTATCAGATATTCTCCAACTCAAACGTAGGCTCGTGTTGAAGAAAACACAATCTGATATCCGTGTTGTTCCTCAGGTTCAAGGTAGCAATCGTGATGACTTTATGGGCCTTCTTGCGAAAATCGATATTATTCCGAAACGCCCCATGCCCAAGTTTGCGGGCCTCAGGAGAATTGAAAAAGCGTACAACTACTTTTTAAAACGAATTAAGGCTGTTCTGGATGATTCCGAAGATAAGATTGTTGCAATGTTTAGAATTCTCGATAAGGTGAATTCTGCAATTCTTGTTATGATTGAAGTAGCTAATCATGCCGATGCATACACTCTTTTTGAATCCTTGAATAACAGGGGTACACCATTGACATCTGTTGACCTAATCAAGAATCTACTTCTAGCTCGATTGGATGTTAATGGTGACGGTGATATAGATTACTATTTCTCACGATGGATGGAAATAATATCTAATCTTGGCGAGGAATACTCGGATCAAGAGCGTTTCTTCAGGCAGAATTACAACGCATTCAGGAAAAAGTTCAATACACCATTTTTAAAGGGCGATCGTCAGTATCCTTTGGGGTCTATTGCAACAAGGTCTACTATGCTTGATATTTACGAAAAGATTATTACAAAGGATCCCGTTGGAGCCTTAGATGAGTTGTCCGATAACTCGGCAATTTATGCGGGAATCATTGTAAACAAGACAGATACTCTTTCTGATGAACAGCGTGAAAGTTACCTGGATTTGCAGCGTGTTCAAGGCGCTCCCTCCTATTTGTTTATTATGTACTTGATTAAACATCAGGAACAGCTTGGCGTCACTGACGGGGAAGTGGTTAAAATATGCAAACTTTTAGTTAATTTCTTCGTTCGTCGTAATTTGTCGGATACCCCACCGACTCGTGACTTAACGAGAATTTTCATGTCGTTTATAGAAGAAGTCGAGCAAAAAGGGTATCTTGGAGCAGAAATATATACACACTTGCGGGATACATTAATATCCGTTTCGGCTTCCGATGAATTCTTTGAAGAGAAATTACGAGGCCCGGTGTACGATGACAATAGCGGAGCAACACGTTTTATTCTTTGCATGTTGGCAAGACAAGGAATGACTCGAGAAAACTTGCAGGATCTATGGAGAAAGACTAATAGTAATCAGTATGTTTGGTCTATCGAGCATATCTTTCCACAAGGACCGAATATTCCTGACAGTTGGGTGAAAATGATGGCAGGCGGTGACTATGTTAAAGCAAAAGAGTATCAAGCGCTTTATGTTCACACCTTTGGTAATCTAACAATAACTGGATACAATAGTACGTTGGGTAATAAGGCGTTCGAGGAAAAGAAGGAACGTAAGGATAGCAACGGCCAGTACATTGGATATCGAAATGGACTCAATTTAAACGATGACGTATGTGATAAGGATGAATGGTCAGTAGATGCGATTAAGGACCGAACAGATAGAATGGTTAAAGAAATCATGAAGATGTTTTCTCTGTAAATGAATATGCGATGTTAGAAGGAGATCGAATATCGCCACATTTGAGATTTTTTCGGGGCCTGGCGAAGTGGGAAGAACCGGTGCTTCAACAATAACACCTGCGAAGGGGGCATTTATGGACCGACGTATTGTTTTCTGGGATCTTGAGTCCCCCATTAAAACAAAACGTATAAAAGACATTGGCGCTGTAGATAACTATGGTGCTGTGTTTCATAATGCCATTATTCCGCAGTTTCTTGACTATTTAAATGGTTCTGACTACATTTGTGGTCACAATATCATCAATCATGACCTGCCGCTTTTGCGTGAAGTTTCCGAGCAGCCGGTAGCTATCCGTGCGATCGATACACTGTACTGCTCGCCGTTGTTGTTTCCGAAGAAGCCGTACCACGCACTTCTGAAGGACGATAAAATCGTCAGTGATGAACTGAATAATCCAGTGAACGACTCGAAGAAAGCGCAGGCTTTATTCGAGGATGAGGTCGCTGCATTTCGCTCGTTGCCATCGGATTTGAAGAAGATATACTATGGCCTTTTGCATAACCGGAAAGAGTTTGCTGGCTTCTTTGAGTACCTGCAATATGAGTACTATGGAGATACGGTTGAACCGTTGATCCGTAACTTTTTTGAGGGCCGGATCTGCTCGAATGCTCCGCTTTCGAACTGGATCGAGAGAAAACCGATAGAGCTGGCATATGCTCTGGCTGTGATCAATACTGGAGATAGAATGTCCATTACACCCAGGTGGGTGCAGATGAATTATCCGGAGATCGATAATGTCACGAAGATGCTTTGTAACACTCCTTGTGAGACTGGGTGTCCGTACTGTGATCAGAGACTAAATATCTATCGTTCGTTGAAGGAGATCTTTGGCTTCGATACATTCCGAACCTATGGCGGAGAGCCACTACAGGAGCATGCTGTTCAGGCGGCCGTGGATGGCGATTCCCTGCTGGCGATCTTCCCGACCGGCGGTGGAAAATCAATCACCTTCCAGTTGCCAGCATTGATGGCCGGTGAGAACACGAGGGGGCTTACGGTTGTTATTTCGCCACTTCAGTCATTGATGAAAGACCAGGTGGATCACCTGGCAGAGATCGGCATTATCAATGCAGTGACGATCAATGGACTGCTCAGCCCAATCGAGCGAAAAGATGCGTTTGAGCGCGTTGAGAATGGTATTGCTAACCTTTTGTACATATCGCCGGAGATGCTGCGTTCGAATACGGTCGAGCGGGTATTGCTGGCGCGTAATATCGTGCGGTTCGTAATTGACGAAGCACACTGCTTCTCTTCCTGGGGACAGGATTTCCGCGTGGATTATCTGTATATCGGAACGTTCTTGCGGAGACTGCAGGAACTAAAACGATTAGCAAAACCGATCCCGGTGGCATGCTTTACCGCTACGGCGAAACAAAAGGTTGTTACCGATATCTGCGAGTACTTCGAGAGAGAACTCGGCATAGAATTGAAATTGTTTACCTCTTCGGCAGACCGTGAGAATCTGCACTATACGGTTCTCTATAAGGACTCGGACGAAGAGAAATATACCACGCTCCGAAACCTGATCGAAGCGAAGAATTGCCCGACGATCGTTTATGTGTCGCGTGTGAGGACGGCTGAAAGGATCGCGGAGAAACTGAACAGTGATGGTTTCGTCGCGAGGGCTTTCCATGGGCAGATGGACTCGCAGGATAAGATCATAAACCAAGAAGCGTTCATCCAGAATGAAGTCCAGATCATGGTTGCGACGTCCGCTTTCGGCATGGGCGTCGATAAGAAGGATGTACGTTTGGTGGTTCACTATAATATCTCCGACTCGTTGGAGAACTATATTCAGGAGGCTGGCCGTGCTGGGCGAGATCCCTCTATTCAGGCGGAGTGTTATATCCTGTTCAGCAACAGTGATCTCGATGCGCATTTCCTGCTTCAGAACCAGACAAAACTCAGTATCGGTGACATTCAGAACATCTGGACCGGTATTAAGAAGATGACTGCCGGACGCGATACTGTGAACTGTTCGGCTCTGGAACTGGCTCGCAGTGCCGGTTGGGATACGGACAGTGTTGACTTTGAAACGAGAGTGCGGACGGCGGTTTCTGCCTTGGAGCAGGCCGGATATATCGAACGTGGAAAGAATGTACCGCATGTTTATGCATCCAGTATTCAGGCCGGAGACATGAACGAGGTGCATGCGAAACTGGCCGCGATCAAGGATATGACGCCGCTAGATAAATCCAAGGCAGCGGCGATCGTTACCAACCTGATGGGCAGTAAAAAGAGAAATGCGGTGGACCAGGTGGCGGAAAACCGTGTCGACTACATCGCGGACCGTTTGGGCCTGGAGAAGGCAGAAGTGGTCGGCCTGATCAATACGATGCGGGAACACGATGTTCTTTCGAATGATCAGGACATGGCGGTATTTATCCAACAAAATGACACGGAAAACCGCGTGCTCAACATCGTAAAACGTTTCCAAAAACTGGAGGAGTATCTCGTACAGTATGTGCATCAAAACGGTGCAGAGATCAACCTGAAGGAACTGAATGAGAAAGCAGAACAGGATGGGATCAAATCGGCTTCCGGAAAAGAAGCCAGAGTTAAGGATTTTCGGACCATCCTCTTTTTCCTGGCTTCAAAGAAGATCATCGAGAAGGTGGAAAACCGTGGTAAGAATACTGTTCAGGTCAAGTTCCTGCTGAGCATGGACGAGGTGGAAGAACGGTATAAGAAGAGGACAGAACTGTGTGAGTTCGCAGCTAAACGACTTCTGGAGCTGGCGAATACACAGGCGGCCGGCAAAAACGGAACAGCTTATACACCATTCTCATTGGTCGGCTTATACAGAGAATATAAGGACTCGCCACACTTTGAATTGTTTAAGACACCGGTGGCTTTGGGAGATGTTGAGGAGGCGCTTCTCTACCTATCGAAGGTGAACGCTTTAACGCTTGAAGGCGGCTTCTTAGTCCTCTATAACGCGATGAGCATCAAGCGTAAGGAGATGAATAACCAGATTCGTTATAAGGTCGATGACTATCGCTTACTGGATGAATTCTACAAGCAGAAGATCCAGCAGATTCATATCGTTGGTGAGTACGCAACCCTGATGGTGAAGGATTATGACGCAGCCATTGGCTTTGTTCATGATTACTTCAACATGGACTATAAGAAGTTTATCGCAAAGTACTTCAAAGGCGAGCGTGAGAAGCAGATCACGAAGAACATTACACCTGAGAAGTATGATGAGCTGTTCGGTAGTTTGTCGCCGCGTCAGCTCGAGATCATCAATGACGCGGAGTCGAAATATATCGTTGTTGCAGCCGGACCCGGAAGTGGAAAGACGAAGGTGTTGGTACATAAACTTGCATCCCTTCTTCTGATGGAAGACGTAAAGCATGAGGAACTACTGATGCTTACGTTTTCTCGCGCTGCGGCAACGGAGTTTAAGAGTCGATTGATCGACTTGATAGGACCTGCGGCGTTCTACGTGGAGATCAAGACGTTCCACTCGTACTGTTTTGATTTGATGGAGAAGATCGGCTCGATCGAAAAATCGGATGATGTGGTTCGTCAGACTGTGGAATTGATTGAAGCCGGAGATATCGAGCAGAAGAAAATCACAAAGAGTGTACTCGTGGTCGATGAAGCGCAGGACATGGATAAGAATGAGTTTGCGCTCATCCGTGCATTGATCCAAGTGAATCCGGATATGCGGGTGATCGCAGTCGGCGACGATGATCAGAATATCTATGAATTCCGTGGCTCCGACTCCAAATACATGCGGTATTTGGTGCAAGAGCATGGAGCTAAATACTACGAGATGACCGATAACTACCGAAGCAAGATGGCAATTGTAGACTTTGCAAATCGTTTTGCGCATGGTATTCGAAACCGCTTAAAGAGGCAGGATATTACTGCAGTTTCTAAGGAGCCTGGAAACGTTCAACTGGTGCGTTGCACATCAAAGAACTTCGAGCAGGCGGTTGTGAGAACCATAAGCTACATGCCGAAGAAAAAGAGTATCTGTGTATTGACCAATACGAACGATGAGGCTATGCGCATCACAGGATTACTGGTCAAGAGCGGTATTCGCGCGAAACTGATCCAGTCACAGGATTCATTCCGGCTTTACGATCTTCAGGAGATACGAACATTTCTTCAACTGATTGAGAAGTACAGTAAATCGCCTGTGATCAGTAAAGAAGAGTGGGACAAAGCAGTACAGGCTCTTAAGAAGATCGCGGGAAGAAGCACTTGCTTAGAGAATGTTTTAAACCTCATTCGATGCTTTGAAATGGTGAACAAACAGTACAAATACAAAACCGATCTGTTGGAGTATATTTACGAGTCGAACTATGAGGATTTTTACTCAAACGATGATGATATCATCTATGTTTCCACGATCCATAAATCCAAGGGTCGGGAATTCGATACGGTGTTCCTGTTCTTGAATAACGTAGTGTTAAATAAACCTTCGGACTTCCGGAAACTGTATGTGGGCATGACACGGGCGAAGACCAATCTCATGATCTTCCACAACATGGCGTACTTTAATCAGTTAGGACCATATATCAGTCACATCAATGATACCGTGTATCCGGAACCTAAGACGATAGCCGTTCAGTTTACTCACCGCGACGTTGTCCTCAACTATTTCAAAAACAAAAAGGCCATCGTTAATGAACTGCGAAGCGGCAACACGCTGGATTTTGACGGAACGATCTTCAGTAAAGACGGAAAGAAGCTGGCGAAGGTTTCCGAAAAAAAACGGCGTGAAATCGAAGAACTGATGAACAAAGGCTATACTCCGACAAAAGCTTCGGTTCGTTTTATCATGGCCTGGAAAGGCGAAGAGGACGAACACGAGTGTGCGGTGCTGCTACCGGACATGGAGTTTGAGAGGTTATAGAACTACCCTGCAATAGAGGGAGGTGGACTCATGGAAAAACTAGATTCGAAAAAACTTACTACCGCTATCACATACCTTGAGCGAATATCAAATGGACGTAACCCTGTAAATAACAAGTTGGCAGAAGACGACACTGTCATTAATGATCCCAATGTTGTTCGGTGTATGTTCTTTGTGAAAGAGGTATTGGAGGAGATAAAGAAGAATGACGGTTACATCGGCCGAAAACCAAGAAAAAACCGTGATAATACGAAGGCTGATTATCCGTTGGATGTATTGAGAGATTTCTGCTACACTGAGGATAAGCCAATCTCAAAACTGGTGGAACAGCTGAATGGATTGGCGGACATGACAAAGTACAAAAGGCTTAATTACGACGATATTCGAAAATGGCTGATTTCGCGTGGTTTGCTGGAAACGAAGGGGATCGAAGGAATGTCGAAGAAGGTAGTGATGCCAACGACGGCCGGTGTCGAGATGGGGATACGTTTCGAGATGCGTCAAGGAAAGGATGGGAAGGAATATGCATATGTGTATTACGACCGAAAAGCCCAGGAGTTTATCGTAGCAAACCTGAGGGAAATAGTGGCATCGGACTAGGAAGTACGGGGAGAGTATGAAGATTACTGATAACGGCGAATGGCTGGAAATGAATGTTTTAGAGAGTTTTGTCCCGACAGTCAACCTTACAGACGCGCTTCAGCGCTTGGCGCAACGACGAAACGATTTGATCAAGTATACGGATATCATGAAACATGCAGACACACCAAAGTGTCGAGAGTTTCAGAAAAACTACAATGGCTTTTATCGGGTGCGAAGGAATGAAGCGTGGAGAGAGAAATATTTTGCTCTGATGGAAGATCTGAAGGGCAAACGCCATACGACCTTCGAGGAGATTTTGTCGCGGCTGTACCATGAGACAGGGCTGATCGAGGCTTCATATGCCAGTAAGATGTTGGCGACGATCAACCACGATATGCCAATCTGGGACAGTGTTGTACTGAAGACGCTGGCCCCGTTGCAACTGGTTACGATTGGGAAGACGGCGGAGCTGCGTATGCAAAATATCATAGCATCATATGAGCGCATTTGCCGTTGGTATAAGGGATTTATGAAGACGGAATGCGCGCGAGAGTGGATCGAGCGGTTCGACCGGGAGTTTCCAGAGTGTAAAGAGTTCAGCTCAGTGAAGAAGATTGATTTCATTCTCTGGGCGAGTCGATGAAGAGGAGGGAAGATATATGAATTTAGAAGAGTATAATCGGGTTAAGGATATGCAATATAGTGATTATTGTAGGTATCTGCAAAAGAAATATGGCCTGGCTTCTGGTTCGTATATGACAGAAAGATTCACAAAATCCACAAAAATCACCCGCACTAAAGAGGGGCTGTTTATTCACCATATTATGGAGGTAAATGCTCCACGCTTGTCCAACCCGACTTATGCTCAGAAATGCCCTTATAAATGGCAAGAACCCGGATATCTTGTATATTGTGATTGGTTAGAGCATCTATTTCTACACATTCTTATACTAAATATTGAAGGTGCGGGAACTTCAGGAATAGGAGCCTTCCTTTTGCCTGAATTAGAAAATGTATATTTAGATGAGGTTCCTTTACAAACGTGGCAAATCCCGTGTAAAGAACGTGTTATAAATGATAAGAACGTATATGACGAGTTAAAAAGAAGACTTCCGGAGGATATGCGTAATCCCATTACGCTTAAGCAAATACAAGACAAGAATCGTGAGTATACAGAGAAGATGGAACGAATAAAACAGGAGTTTAATCTCTCTGTTGGGGATAATGTGCGTTGCAGCATTTTATCCAATAGTTACGTGGGCACTGTTGTTTCGGTAAAAGAATATAAGACCGATTGGAAAGTAGAAGTTATATTGGATGGTCATAAGTCGCCGATGACATTTTGGGCCAGTCATGGACGGATTGAAAAGATTGATGAAACGGAGTTTGAAACGATAAAAAACACTCCCAAGACTCGCCCAAAACTAAACTTCTCTGTGGGAGATCGAATTATTAGTCCTCTCTACGGGAAAGGCACAGTGGTAAATATATCAGAGAGTTCTTATGGCCACAATATAATGGTTCAGTTTGACAATGAGAAACAGCCAAAGTCATTTACGAGTTTAAGGACACCCTTTGAAAGAATAGATGATTGAGGCGAGATACAGAAGGATGCGAATGACGCTCCGGAAGCCTCTAAAGACGAGACTAAGAGCAAAGAGTAAAAAGTGATGAAAGCATGGGTTAGGATAGATCCAATTCAAAAAACTAGAACCATCCGTTAGACGTGGTTTATAAGGGCGTTACCTTACGGCGTTATCGCATTTATATACCACCATGCTAGTCCGTTATAGTACAGATTGAATAACCCCTTTGGTGGTATTACAAGGGGAGAGGCGGAAAAGACCGAATTTGTCGTATCTGGGAAAATAGATAGAGAGAAAGGAGAACCATATGAAACGTTATTGTTTTCCATTGTATTTGATTGCTTTTCTTTTTGCGTGTTCTTCGTGCTCTGGGCTACAGGACGGGCATAGTTCTTCTGCTCAGAATGCTTCACAAGAAACAACAAGCAAGGCTATATCAGAGGAAGAACAGCGTGCGGAGCATAAGGAGGCATTGGCTGAGTTCTTTGGGTCATATGCTGAAAGAGGAAATGAGGAGAATATCAGTGATCTCGTTAACGAGTTGAATTTATATTATAGTAAGAAAAGAAGCGGCACAGGAAGTGTCTATTATAAGATTGCAGCAACCCAAGAAGATGCCAGAGCAGTTAGTCTTGACGATCTTACAAAGGGAGACTATTGTATAGTGATATCAAATAATGGAAAGAAAATGACCTATTACGATAATCTGAATTGCGTGGAAGTCAGTTACCCTGCATTGTCCGTGTGTGATAAGAGTAGGCTTGCACCATTCGAAAATGGATCAAATATGATACACTATGAAAATATAGTGGATGCTCTGGCATACAAGCCAAGTTTTGATGAAATAACATGTCCTCTGGATGAGATTTTTCAGGAAGCCGAACTGGGAATAAGTGAAGATCAGTTTAGAACAATAGTTCAAAAGCACGGGCTTGTGATGAACTACCGTAGGAGTAACAGTCGAGACGGGTATGTTACATACAGGAATGTTTCCACCGATGGTAATCACATTGTTTTTTACCTGGATGGATCTCTAAAATCGCTGGAGTATCGTGATTACTACGTATTTCATCGATACGGAGTATACTTGAAATATGAAGCATCTGGAGAGAATATGTACACGCTTATGGGAACCGAGGAGAAAAGGACGTATGCCTCAATGGAAGAGGCCATAAAGGCGTTACGAGATTATAGGCCACATTGATTATTTCAGACGGTATACAAGCTTGGAGTAGGAATGGTTGTAGAGGGCGAGCGTCTTCCTTAGCACATTTCTCTAATCAAACCAAATAAAATACCGAATATGATATCTACCCATCTTACTGGCTTTCCAGTGAGATGGGTGTTTTTTGCTTTATTCCCTCCTTGCCGCCCAGCTTCCTCGTCTGTTTTGATGAATGTTATTCCCTGTTCCCGGCGGAGCTATTCCGCCCATTCATGCCCCGAAGGGGAGCAGGTGGTGGACAGAAGCAGACGAATCACCGCCCGGAAGACCTTCCGCCCTGCAGGAGTGCATTGCCCGCAATACACACAGGGGAAGGCCACAAGAGCCGGGCCCTACGGGCCGAGTGAATGCGAAAAAGAATAGATAACCGAGCGGTCTTGTGTTATACTGATGTCAGGATCGATGGAAGGGTCTCCGTTAACTGAGACGAGATCAAAATCGGAGAGTGAAAGACAAAAAGGGGAGGCTGGTTGGTATGGCCCAGAGAACGGTCGCACTTTGTAATGGAAAGTATATTGGGATAGAAACCATCTACACAGTGATCGATGGCAAACAGATCAATAT
>JAEEGL016057938.1_pt1 | contig 20762 bp, 18 predicted proteins | sample 9134231 | NCBI WGS metagenome assembly JAEEGL01 (sample SAMN16246548, study PRJNA631951) | gut metagenome | biome: gut microbiome; feature: rumen; material: fiber-attached | host: Bos | place: Iran: Karaj | collected 2018-10
AAACCGTCCTTGCCAACCCAGACAAACCCCTTGAACAGCTCTTCTGATGAAATTGAATTTCCGTACCGAACGAGAAATGCAGCGCGACCGGCTGCTCAAGAACGGAGACTACACCAGCATCCGCGACATGATCGGCCGTCTCCGCGACCTCTATCCCGACAAGCCGATACTGGCTGAGCTGGATGAAAAGAAACACATCGTACATCATACATCCTCCGACATTTTCGAAGAAGTGATGAACCTTGGCGACGGCCTGATCGCGGCCGGGCTGCAGGGGAAGCACATCGCCATCGTGTCGGAAAACTGCTACCGCTACGTCATCGCCGACATCTCCATTTCCAGCGGTGTCGGCGTGGTGACCCCGATCGACGTCAATGCGCCCGTCGCCCTGCTGGCCACCCTGCTGGCCAAGTGCGACGCCGACGCCGTCCTGTGCGGAGCCGAGCAGCTGGAGCGCCTGCGAGAGGCGCAGAAGGACTGCCCGCGGCTCAAGACCATCATCACCATCGACCGCAAGGTTGAGGGAATCGCCTCCTACGACGAAATTGTGGAGGCGGGGCGGAAGGCCATCGGCAACAGCGTCTACCGCAACCTCGAACTGGATCTCGACGCACCGGCCAAAATCCTCTTCACCAGCGGCACGACCGGCGCCAACAAGGGCGTCGTGCTGACGAACCGCAACCTGGCGGCCAATATGATCAACTGCATGGACGTGATCATGGCTGACGACAAGGAAAACACCTCGATGAGCGTCCTGCCGATGCACCACGCCACGGAAATCAACACCCATATCATGGCGCGTATGGGCAGCGGCCGCCTGACGTACATCAACGGCGACCTGCGGCAGATGATGAACAACATCAAGATCTTCCAGCCGACGATCATCACCATCGTGCCGATGATCCTCAACGCCTTCTATAAGAATATCTGGGCCAATGCGAAAAAGGCCGGGAAGGCAGAGAAGCTGGAGAAGGGCATCAAACTCTGCAACCTGGCCCGAAAATTCGGCGTCGACCCGACCCACAAGCTCTTTGCCGACGTGTATGCACCGTTCGGCGGCAAGCTCAGTATGATCGTCTGCGGCGGTTCGATGCTCAACCCGGTCACCATCAAGGGAATGAACGACCTCGGCATGCGCATCGAGAACGGCTACGGCATCACGGAGTGCGGCCCGCTAATCTCAATGAACGCCGATACGCTCGAAGAACACCTGAGCGTCGGCAAGCCCTGCCCCGGCCTGCAGGTGAAAATCGCCAACCCCGACGAGAACGGCATCGGCGACCTGTGCGTCAAGGGCCCGAGCGTCTTCCACGAATACTACAAGGATCCCGAAGCCACCGCTTCCGTGTTTGACAAAGAAGGTTTCTTCAATACCGGCGATAGCGCCCGCATCGACGCCCGGGGCCGTATCTTCCTGATGGGCCGCAAGAAGAACACCATCGTGCTGGAGAACGGCAAGAACATCTGCCCGGAAGAGGTCGAGAACCTCATCGAGACGCACCTCGACTATGCCGAGGACATCGTCGTCTACCAGGCCACCTTCACCAGCGGCAGCGCTTCGCGCGAAATCCTCTGCGCCGGCCTGTACATCAGCGACGAGGCGCGCCGCGCCGACCGCCTGACCATCGAGAAGGATATGCGCCTGGTCAACGGCCTCCTGCCTGATTATAAACGAATTGAATATGTAGAATTACCTTCCTCCGCATACGAGAAGACGTCCACCCGCAAGATCAAGCGGACCCAGCTTCCGGCAAAGTGCAGCGGAGAAGGTATCAACCTGATGTAATATGAACGTGAAAAACGAATTCCTGGACATCCTCCAGGATTACATTGACTTTCCCGTAAACGAAATCCACACCGACGAGCCTTTCAAGGCTGTGTCCGGCGTGGATTCCTTTGTTTTCATCGAAATGATCTCCTCCGTGGAGGAGCATTTCGGCATCCGGATCCCAAACAGCGACCTGGTCGCGTTCAAGACGGTCGACGACATCGTCGGCTACATCGAGCGGAAAGCGGCTTAAGCCTTTATTTCAGGCCCCGGTTTTCCAGCAGCCCGTCCACCTTCGGATCGCGGCCGCGGAAATTCCGGTACATCACGCTGCCCTTGTCGATGCCGCCCGGCGTGAGCACGTACGTGCGGAAACGCTGCGCCACCTCCGGATTGAAGATGTCTCCGGTCTCCTTGAAGGCCTGGAAGGCGTCGCAGTCCAGTACCTCAGCCCAGATATAGCTGTAATAGCCGGCACTGTAGCCGCCCCCGATGGAGTGGCTGAAGTTCGTCACGCTGTAGCGCGGGAGGATCTGTTTCGGGATGCCGCGTTCCGCCAGCTTGCGTGCCTGGAATTCCATCACGTCCAGGTTTTCCGGCACTTCGCGGAGCACGTGCAGGTCCATATCCACATACGAAGCGGCAAGATACTCGACCGTGGCGAAGCCCTGGCCATATTTGTCGCTGGCCTGGATCTTGTCGATGAGCTCCTGCGGAATCACCTCACCTGTCTTATAATGCTTAGCATAGACCTTCAGCACCTCCGGCTCGAAGGCCCAGTGCTCGTTGATCTGTGACGGCAGCTCCACGAAGTCGCGTTCAGTGCCGCTGACGCCGCTGTAGTGGACGTTGCGGAAGAAGGAGTGGAGCGCGTGGCCGAATTCATGGAACATCGTCTCGACATTGTCGAGGGTCTGGAGCGCGGGCTTGTCGCCCGAAGGCAGGGTCATGTTGCACACGTTGGTCACGATGGGCTGCACGCGCTGTGCGCCGTCGTAGGTCTGGCCGCGGAAGGCACCGCACCAGGCACCGGCACCCTTGCCGTCACGCGGGAAATAATCGCTGTAGAAGATGGCGATCACGTTGCCCTCGCGGTCGATGACATCCCACGATTTGGCCGTCTTCTCATACTGCGGGTAGTCCTCGGTCCGCTCGTTGAACGACAGTCCGTAGAGTTTGTTCGCCACGTAGAAGATGCCCTGCTGCACCTGGTTGATCTCCAGATACTCAGAGACTTTCGCCTCGTCGATGTCGAATTTCGCCTTCTTGGCCTTGTCGAGGTAGTACATGTAGTCCCAAGGCTGCGGCTCGCCCTTGACGCGGTCCTTCTTCATCATCGCCTTGATGTCGGCGATTTCCTCGCCGGCCTTCTTCACGGCCGGGGCCCAGATCTGGTCGAGGAGCGCATAGACGTTGTCGGCGTTCTCCGCCATGCGGTCTTCGAGCGCTGCAGCGGCAAAGTCGGTGTAGCCCATAATCTTGGCGCGTTCCAGGCGGAGGGCGATGATGCGGGCGGCGATGGCCTTGTTGTCGTACTCGTCACCGTGGTTGCAGCGGTTGTTGTACATCTCATACACCCGCTTGCGCAGGTCGCGGTTCTTGCAGTACTGCAGCACGGGGTTGCAGCTGGGACGCTGCATGTTGAACGCGTACTTGCCCTTCTGGCCGATGCGCTCCGCCAGGGCGGCAGCCCGGTCGATGTTGTCCTGCGACAGTCCTTCCAGTTCCTTGACGGAATCGACGATCACATAGGTGTTGTTGGTGTCGTGCAGCAGGTTCTGGCTGAACTTGAGCTGCAGGTCGGAGAGTTCGAGGTTGATGCGGGCAATTTCCTTCTGCTTCGCTTCGTCAAGCAGCGCGCCGCTGTGCACATAGCCCTTGTAGGTCTTCTCGAGCAGGCGCTTCTGCTCCTTATTAAGATTGTATTTGTCCTGGTGGTCGTAGACATACTTCACCTTTTCGAACAGTTTCTTGTTCATCCGCATCTCGTTGCTGTGGGCGGCGGTGAGGGGATTCATCTCGCGGGCGAAAGCCTGGAGTTCCGGGGTGGAACTGGCGCTGTTGAGCGAGCCCCAGACCGAGCGGACCTTGCCCAGCAGCTTGCCGCTCTTGTCGAGCGCGGCAATCACATTGTCGAAGGTCGGCTCGTCCGGGTTGTCGACGATGGCCTGGATCTCGGCCTTTTCCGCCTCCATGCCCTTGAGCATGCCTTCGCGGTAGTTGTCGATCGTCAGGATCTCGAACGGCGGGATCTCATACGGAGTCTTGTAACGTTTCTGCAGGAACGGGTTCTGTGCATCGGACGGGGTCCAGCACGCTGCGACGAGGGCCGCAACCAGGATCAGTTTTTTCATATCAGGAGTGGGTTTTATCGTGTATCCTTACAAAGATACGATAAGATTCGTATCTTTGCTTATACGAACAAGAAATATGACACTTGAACAACAGATCCAGGAAGACATCAAGGCCGCGATGAAGGCCCACGATGCCGTAGCGATGGCCGCCGTACGCGCCGTCAAGAACGAAATCCTTCTCTTCAAGACCGCCGAAGGCGGCTCCAAGGACGTCCGGGACGAAGACGTCCTGAAGATGATCCAGAAGCTCATCAAACAGCGCAGGGAGACCGCGCAGGTCTACACGGACAACGGCCGCCAGGAACTCGCCGACAACGAGCTGGCCGAGGCCGCCGTGATGGAGCGCTACCTACCCAAACAGCTTTCGCCCGAAGAACTGGAAGCCCGCATCAGGGAGATCGTCGCCGAAGTCGGCGCCACCTCCATCAAGGATATGGGCAAGGTGATGGGGGTGGCCACCAAACGGCTCGCCGGCACCGCCGACGGCCGTGCTATTTCCGCAGCCGTCAAAGCCCTGCTGGGATGAAACGCTTCCTCCTCTTCGCCTGCCTGCTGGGCGCCCTGGCGATAGCCGGATGCGCCGGCGACGATGCGGACGCCCGCCACGAAGCGCAGGTCGAGGCCCTGATGCAGCAGCTGTCGGTCCCCGAGAAGGTGGCGCAGTTAATCATCCTCGAGATCAGCCGCGAACCGGAAGATGAAACGCGCGCCCACCAGGATTCGCTCATACGCGACTGGGGCGTCGGCAATCTTATTATCATGCGCGGGCCCATCGGCCCCTTCGTCGAACGGATGAACGAGCTCCAGTCCCTGGCCCGGCTGCCGCTGCTGGTAGCCACCGATGCCGAGTGGGGAGCCGCCATGCGCTTCTCGGAGTACCTGCCCTATCCCCGCCAGCGGATCCTAGGCCGGCTCGAAGGGCGCAGAGCCCGCCGCCTCCTCTACGAGATGGGCCGCAACGTGGGGCGCGAGCTCCGCGACCTGAATATCTATGTGAATTATGCGCCGGTCGTCGACGTCTGCCCCGATCCCTACGATCCGTCTGACGGCCAGCGTTCCTTCTGCGACGATCCGGCCATGGTTGCCGCCTATTCGGCCGCCTATATGCACGGCATGCAGGACGAAGGCATCTATGCCTGCGCCAAGCACTATCCCGGCCACGGGGCGACGACCGTCGACTCGCACTTTAAAATGCCGGTCGTCCTGCTGGACCGTGCCCAGCTCGACAGCGTCGGACTCGTGCCGTTCCAGCACCTGATCGACGAGGGTGTCGCGATGGTGATGGTCGCCCACATGAGCATCCCCGCTCTCGATTCAACAGGCGTCCCGATGTCCATCTCGGCACCTTGCATGAAAGGGCTGCTGCGCGAGGAACAGGGATTCCAGGGAACCGTGATTACGGATGCCGTCGGGATGCAGGGCGTCGCAGCCGGCCGTACCCCGCTAGAAGTCAACCTGGCCGTCTACCGCGCCGGCGCCGACATGATCCTGATGCCCGACGAGATTCCTGCCACCATCACGACCATCGCCGACTCAGTATCCTGCGGTGCCTGGCCGCAGGAAGAACTCGACGCCAAAGTCCGCCAGGTTCTGATGTTGAAAGCCCGCGCCGGATTCTTCGATGAAGGCTTCGACCCGCAGGTCCGCGACCTCGACCAGAAGATTGACGCCGCGCGTCACCGTGACTCTACCCTCCAGGTCCGCATGGCGCGCGCCCTCCGCCGCTCCTCCAAGCCGGAAATCATCCCGGTCAGCAAAGACCACACCCTCGTCCTGGACAAGGGTGAGCAGAAGAACCGGAAGTAACCCGGTTTCAGTCTTCCTGAACGGCAGGTTGGGTTTCGCCGCGATGAAACAGCAGCACCAGCAAGGTGCCGAGAATGGCCGAGCAGAGGGAGCCGAGAAGGACGGCCACCTTACCCATATTCCGGAGCAGGATCATCGTCGCTTCAGGCTGATCGCCGAAGGAAAGCGTATCGACGAAGATCGACATCGTGAAGCCGATGCCGCCGAGGCAGGCCACAGCGAGCAGCATCTTCCAGTTGGCTTTTTCCGGCATCGATGCCACCTTCGTCTTCACGGCCAGGAAGCTGGCCAGCGTGATGCCCAGCGGCTTGCCCAGCAGGAGGCCCAGGAAGATACCCATGCTCACGCCACCCAGTTCGGGCGAGAAATGCAGCACGTTGAAATAGGAAGGATCATCAATGTGCACACCCGCATTGGCCAGGGCGAAGATGGGCATAATCACATAATTGACCCAGGGGCCCAGCGCATGTTCCAGCCGGTAGCTCAAACCGATGGTATCCTTCGAGGTCTGGCTGAGCTGCCAGAGTACCTGACGCTGATGGCCATTCGGAAAACCGCCCGGCTCGTGGATGTGGTCGAGTTCATTGAGCTGCGCCCTGTAGATCTTGCGCTTGCGGAAATAATAGCGCTTGGTATAGCGCGGCGTCATCGGAATCAGGAACGCCATCACGACGCCCGACATCGTGGCGTGGATGCCGGAATAGTAGAACAGGATCCAGACGGCGATGGCCGGAATCATATAGAACCAGGGGCGTTTCTCCCCCATCTTGTTCATCAGGATGATCAGCATGACCAGCACGAGCGCGATGCCGAGCAGCAACAGATTGAGATGCCCGCCGTAGAAGATGGCTACCACCAGGATTGCCATCAGGTCGTCCGCGATGGCCAGGGCGGTCAGGAAGACCTTCAGCGATACGGGGACCTTATCGCCCAGGACGGACAGGATGCCCACCGCAAAGGCGATGTCGGTTGCGGTAGGGATACCCCAGCCGGACGCTGCGGCCGTTCCGTGGTTCACCAGCGCGTAGATCAGGGCCGGCGCCAGGACGCCGCCCAAGGCGGCGATGACCGGCAGCACGGCCTTTTTCAGCGTACCCAGCTCCCCATAGACAATCTCACGTTTGATCTCCAAACCCACGGCAAAGAAAAAGACCACCATCAAGATATCGTTGATGAATTTTTCGATGGTCATTCCATGCGGGAACGTGAATCCGACGCCGTCGGGATGAAGAACCTCGATGGCCACGTCCGTCTCCAGCAATTCAAAATAGAATTCGCTCGTCCAGGGAAGATTCGCCAGCAGCATGGCCACGATGACGCAGGTCAGCAGGATAACTCCCTGAGCCCAAGGCTGGTTGGCAAACCTCCGCCGTGTGTTGCCGATTTTTACAAGTGTCTTATTCCAAGTATAGATGGGTATCAGCCGCATATTGTCGAACAATTTAATTGGCAAGTTACAAAAAAAAACTATAACTTTGCATCCCGGTTTAATCTAATCGGGATTTCAATGAACACACCTTTAGATGGGTCAAGCCTGCGTCTTGCAGGCCTGCAGGACGCGACGAGCCTGTATCAACTCGTCGGCCCCCATTTCCGCAACAGATATTATCTTTTGACCGGTGCCGGAAGCCGTTCTCTCCTCGCTTCACCGGAAATTGTCGGCTTCCCTTGCTACACCGCCCTCCTCGATGAAACTGTCGCCGCCCTTCGCCACCTTCTTTCCAATGGCCTGGGCGGCGATCTCGATATATTCACCATCCTCCGCGGCGGCCTCAACTATCCGCTGGAAGAAGCGGCCTTCCGCTGTGGGATCCGCGTGCGCGACATGCACTTCGTCTCCTGCGAGCGCATTGCCGAGAACCACGTGATCAAGGGTCTGGAGATCAAGTACGACAAGATCCACCCTACCCGCGACCGCGTGCTGGCCATCGGCGACATCCTGGCCACCGGCGACACGCTCCGCCACTGCTTCGAGCATCTGATGCAGAAGTTCCTGCAGAAAGGCGGCAGCATCCGCCGCATCCTTTTCTTCACCATCGGCGGAACGCGCGCCTTCCGGTTGATGGAAGAGCTTTCCCTGAAACTCAGCGCCATCTTCGCCGGTTTCGAGGGTATCGACTGCTTCTTCTTCGAAGGCGCCTTCAGCGTCTATGAAGACAAAGGTGTGAGCGGCATCAACCATCCGGACATCGACTTCGGCTGGAAAGACGGCGTGATCACGCCCGAATTCCGCCGCTATATCGTCGACCGTCCCGATGCGCTGCTGGAGAAATGCATCATCTACGACGGCGGCGCCCGCCGCTACCAGCTCCCCGTCCACTTCGAAGAGGTGCTGGAGTACTGGGAAGGTATCCGCGACCGGGCCGACCGCATCGACACCCGCGCGCTGCTGGAAGAGAAACTGGGCTACGCCGGCCCCGTTGAATTCGAGGACTGGCTGGAAATCACTCACTTGAGAGGTATCGAGAACCTCGGCCCGCTTTGGGCCGACGAACAGACGCTGATGCAGCGCGACATTGACCTCAAGGCCCTCGCCGAACGGCGCATCGCTTCGATCAATAATCTCAAACAAACATATGAAAACAATTGATGTTGACTACACCGACCGCGCGGTGGACCGTGCCGGACGGAAATCGAACCTGAGTATGTTCATGGTGATGCTGGGCTTCACCTTCTTCTCCGCCAGTATGTGGGTGGGGCAGCAGCTGGCTGCCGGCCTGGACTGGTCGGGATTCATCTGGGCCCTGATCCTGGGTGGCCTGATCCTGGCCGCTTACACCGGCTCACTGGGCTTCATCGGCGCAGAGAGCGGACTCTCGCTTGATATGCTCGCCCGCCGCAGCTTCGGCATTAAAGGCAGCTGGCTGCCGAGCGCGATGATCAGCTTCACGCAGATCGGTTGGTTCGGCGTGGGCCTGGCAATGTTCGCCATCCCCGTGGCCAAACAGATCATGGGTCTTGAGGTCACGCCCGACTTTATGCCCTGGCAGGGTTACCTGCTCGTGGCCATCGCCGGCGTCCTGATGACCGCCAGCGCCTACTTCGGCATCAAGAGCCTGACCATCATCAGTTACATCGCAGTTCCGCTGGTGGCCATCCTCGGCACCACGGCCATGATCCTGGCCGTCCGCCAAGGTGACAAGGGCCTCATCGAGCAGTTCGCACAGGGCACGAAGGACCTCGGCATCATCGCAGGCGCAGGCCTCGTGGTGGGCAGCTTCGTCTCGGGCGGTACGGCAACGCCGAACTTCACGCGTTTCGCCAAGAGCGCCCGCGTGGGCCTCTGGACCACCGTCGTGGCGTTCTTCATCGGCAACTCGCTGATGTTCCTCTTCGGTGCCGTATCCAGCATCTACGTGGGTGGCAACGACATCTTCGACGTGATGATCAACCTGAACCTGTTCTACTTCGCCCTCCTGGTGCTCGGCCTCAACATCTGGACCACCAATGACAACGCCCTCTACACGGGCGGCCTGGGCCTCTCGAACATCTTCGGCACTTCGAAGAAGCTGATGGTCATCATCTCGGGCATCATCGGCACCATCGCGGCCGTCTGGCTCTACTGGAACTTCTGCGGCTGGCTCAACGTCCTCAACTGCACCCTGCCGCCGGTGGGCATCATCCTGATTCTCCACTACTTCATGAACCGCAAGGCCTACAAGGAAGGAACCGTCCCCGAGAAGCAGGTCGACTGGTTCGCCATCATCGGTGTCGTCCTCGGCGCCGTCGTCGCCAACCTGGTGCACTGGGGCTTCCCCTCCATCAACGGCATGGCCGTCGCCACTATCTGCTTCCTGATCGGCCAGAAGGTCTGCAAGAAGTAATTCGGCCTGCAACGGACGCACCTGTCCTTCAACCACTTACGTAAACATATCCCCCTCCTGACAGAGGGGGATATGTTCTTATATCCTGCTGACTATCAATTGCGTCCGTTGCAGCGGCGGGTCTGCCTGCTAACGCTTAAGCAGGCAAACCGCCTCGGCGGCGACGCCTTCTTCGCGGCCGACGAAGCCGAGACGTTCGGTGGTGGTGGCTTTGACGGAGACGGCGTCGACGGGGAGGCCGAGGACGTCGGCGAGGGTCTGGCGCATCTGCGGGACGTAGGGGGCAATCTTGGGCTTCTGGGCCAGGAGGGTGCCGTCGATGTTGACGATGTCCCAGCCGCGGCTGCGGATCATATCCGCGACGCGGGAGAGGAGGATGCGGCTGTCGATGCCGGAGAATTCGTCGGACGTGTCGGGGAAGTGCTGGCCGATGTCGCCGAGGGCCAGGGCGCCCAGGATGGCGTCGCAAATCGCGTGGATGAGCACGTCGCCGTCGGAATGGGCCACGCAGCCTTTCGTGTGGGGAATCTTCACGCCGCCCAGGACCAGCGGGAGCCCTTCCGCCAGCTGATGCACGTCGTAACCGTTGCCTACTCTGAATTCCATCTCTTGAACAGTGTTGTTTTGCAAAGTTAAAAAATGATTACCTTTGTAACAATATAAAACGCATTGGCTATGGCTTTCGGCATCAAATTCTGGCATATCCCCGAGCATCGGGTCTTCCACTATGAACCGCGCTACTACGACGAGCGCAAGGAGAAGCTCGATGAACTTTACAAGAAGTATGGCAAGACGATGCCGGGCGAAGAGATCGAAGCGATGGCCAAACGGGAAGGCCTGGTCGACGAGACCGGCAAACGGTATATTCCCGGAATGCACATCCGGGGTTCCTTCCGCCAGGCCTATGAAGAAAGACGGCTTTCGAAGGAGAAGGACAACTCCCCGATGGCCATCGCCCGCAAGCTCATCCTGGTGCTGACCGGCCTGGCCATCGCCTTTGCGGCCTATTATTTGTCGAAAGGCTTCATCCTGTTGCTTGTGAACTGATGCTGAAGGTACTTCCGCCTAACATATCGAACCTGATTGCCGCCGGCGAAGTGGTCGGCCGTCCCGCTTCCGTGGTCAAGGAGCTGGTGGAGAACGCCGTGGACGCAGGCGCGAAAAGCGTCAGCGTGACGGTGCTCGACGCCGGCAAGACCCTGATCCAGGTGATTGACGACGGCTGCGGCATGTCGCCCGAGGAGGCCGTGCTCTGCTTCGAGCGACACGCTACGAGCAAGATCGAGACGGCCGAAGACCTGCAGCGCATCCTGACCTACGGCTTCCGCGGCGAGGCGCTCGCCTCGATCGCCGCCGTGGCGGAAGTCACGCTGAAAACCCGCCGGCCCGAAGACGAAATCGGCGTGCAGGTCGAAATCTCCGATTCGAAGCCCGCCCAGGCGACGCCCGTGGCGGCTCCCTCCGGCAGCAACTTCGTTGTCCGCAACCTGTTCTACAACGTGCCGGCACGACGCAAGTTCCTCAAATCCGACACGGCGGAACTGAGGGCCATCATCCAGGAATTCCTGCGCATCGCGCTCATCCGCCCGGAAGTGGCCTTCCGGCTCACTTCCAACGGGAAAGAGATCCACAACCTGCGGCCTGCCGCCACCCGGAAAAAGCGTATCCTCGACATTTACGGGATGAACCTGGCCAAGGAACTGGTGGAAGTGAAGGTCGATACGACGCTGGTCCGCATCAGCGGGTATATCGGCAACCCCGAGGACGCCCGCAAGAGCGCCGGCAACCAGTTCCTCTTCGTCAACGGCCGCTATTTCCGCTCGCCCTTCTTCCACAAGGCCGTGTGCAAGCCTTATGAGAAGCTGGTGCCTGAAGATTATACGCCGGCCTACTTCCTGTTCCTCGAGACGGAGCCCGAACGCGTGGACGTGAACATCCATCCGGCCAAGACCGAGGTGAAGTTCGAGGACGAGGGCATGATCTTCGAGATCCTGCAGGCCGCCGTGCGGGAGTCCCTGGGCAAGAACGACTTCACGCCCAGCATCGATTTCGACATGCGGGGCGCGCCCGACATCCCGGTGTTCACCCGGGGGGAAAGTGGCGGAAACACAAGGCCTTACAGCCCCCACATCGACTATAGTCCGCTGTTCAACCCGTTCGACGAGCCGGAGACGAAACCGGATATCCCCGTCATCGATCCCTCGCCCACCTATGGACGGCTTTTCGAAGAAGAATCCGCCGCCGCGCAGAACAGCCTGTTGGTGCTTCAGCGCCGTTATATCGTCACGCCCGTCAAGTCGGGAATGATGGTGATCGACATCCGCCGGGCGCGCCAGCGCATCTATTATGAGCGTTTCCTCGAGAAGATTGCGGAGCAGCAGCCCGTCCGGCAGCAGACGTTGTTCCCCGTCACCTTGCAGCTCAGCGCCGAGAATTATCTCACCGTGCTCGAGCAGCCCGATCTGGTGGCACGCCTGGGGTACGACATCCAGGATTTCGGCGGCAACACCGTCGTCGTCAATGCGTTGCCCGAAGGCTTCGAGACCGGCGAAGAGAGTGTCAGAATCGCCGTCGACGACCTGGTCGCCGCCCTGCGCGACGACAGTTCCCTGGAAGACCAGAGCCACCTGCTGGCCGGCCGGATGGCCGCCTCCGCCGCTGCAAGCGGCTTCGGTGCCCTCCGCGCCGCCGAAGCCCAGTCGCTGGTGGACCAGTTGTTTGCCTGCCGCGAGCCGAACCTCACGCCCGACGGACACAAAACCCTCACCATCCTCACTTTTGAAGAAATAGAGAAAAAGATATGAGAAATCTCCCCCCGGCAGTCAAGAACCTGCTCATCATCAACATCATCGTTTTCCTGGGAAGCAGCCTGGTCGGCGACACGGCGTATGAATACCTCGCCCTGTTCCCTGTCGGTTCGCGTTTCTTCCACTGGTGGCAGTTCGTGACGCATATGTTCATGCACGGCAATTTCGCCCACATCTTCTTCAATATGTGGTCGCTCTTCGTTTTCGGACCGGTCCTCGAGCGGATGTGGGGCAGCAAGAAATTCCTGCTGTTCTACTTCGTCTGCGGCCTGGGCGCAGCGGCCTGCCACGAACTGGTGCTCCACCTGCAGATCCAGAACCTGCTGGCCGAAGGCACGGCGGCCGCCCAGATGCAGGCCAGCCGCATCCTGGCCACGCCGACCGTCGGCGCCTCGGGCGCCATCTACGGCCTGCTGCTCGGCTTCGGAATGCTCTACCCGAACTATACGCTGACACTTATCTTCCCGCCCGTCTCGCTGAAAGCCAAGTGGTTTGTTCTGATCTTCGCAGCCATTGAGCTGGCGACCGGCGTCCTGGGCACCCGGGACGGCGTGGCACACTTCGCCCACCTCGGCGGAATGCTGTTCGGCCTGATCCTGATCCTGCTCTGGAAAAAGAAAGGAGAGATGTATTCCGAATGGCAGTAAAGCACTCCAGATTCACGGGCATCCTGCTGCGGACAATCGCGGTCCTTGCGGCCGTGGCGTTGCTGCTGGCGTGCGCAAGCCAGTTCTTCCGGCCCGCGCGGTTCCCGATTCTGCTTTATTTCGGCCTCTACTACATCCCCCTGCTGGCACTGAATGTCCTGATTCTCATTGTTGCGCTGTTCCGGCGCACGCTGGCCGTGCTCATCCCGGTCGTCGCGCTGATCCCCACACTGTTCCTGGCCGACCGCTACGTCAAGATAGGACGCGAGGAATCGCCGCACACGGGCGACGGCATTTCGATCCTCACTTACAACATCGGCCGCTACAGCGCCGGCGGACGCAGGGTTACATCCAACCAATCGGTGTCGGGCATCCGGCAGTTCCTCACCGAAGAAGATGCCGGCATCGTCTGCCTGCAGGAGTTCGCGGTCAAGGATACCGCCGCCCTGAGTCCCTACCTGCCGGCTTACCCGTACTCCGCGAGCCGCCTGTTCAAAGGCAACCGCTCCTTCGGCAACGTGACGCTGAGCAAGTATCCCATCGTCCGGTCGGAAGTCCTCACTTTCCCGGACAGCCGCAACCTGTGCCTGGTGACCGACATCGACGTCGACGGGCAGCTGCTGCGCGTGTACAACTGCCACCTGGAGAGCTACAGCATCTCTTTCGCCACCCTGGTGAAGCGGCTTTTCCACAAGGAAACCTTCAGCGACGAAGTGGCGCAGGTCCACGGCCGGGTACGCGGGGCTACCATTCGCCGTGCCGAGCAGGTGGAATCCCTGCTCGCGAGCGAAGCGGCCAGCGACCTGCCCTGCCTCGTGTGCGGCGATTTCAACGACACGCCGGCATCATATACGTACCGCAAGCTCTGCCAGACCAAGAAGGACAGTTTCATCGAGTCGGGCACGGGTTTCAGCAGCACGTACGCCGCCCTGTGGCCGATGCTCCGCGTCGACTACATCCTGCTGCCGCAGGAATTCGCCTCCGCCCGGCACGAAACGCCCCGGGTTCCCTGGTCCGACCACTATCCCGTTACCACGTATATTTATTTTCATCCCGCGCCCGGCGAGGGAACCAATGACTGATACCATGGAAAACGAAATCGATCTTGAAGAAGTAAAAGCGGCCGTCGATACGCTCAAGGCCGGCGGACTGATTCTCTATCCCACCGACACGGTGTGGGGCATTGGCTGCGATGCGACCAACGAAGCCGCCGTGGCCCGCGTGTACGCGCTCAAGCAGCGCTCCGACAGCAAGAGCCTGATTACGCTCGTGGCGGACGCCAACATGCTCGGCAAGTATGTGAAGGAAATCCCGGAAGTCGCCATCAATCTGCTGGAAGTCAACGACAAGCCGATGACAATCATCTATCCCGGCGCCGTGGGCCTCGCCCCGAATGTCGTGGCGGAAGACGGCAGCGCCGGCATCCGCATCCCGATGCACGATTTCTGCGTCGAAGTCATCCGCCGCTTCCGCAAGCCAATCGTCTCGACCTCGGCCAACATCTCGGGCCAGCCGGCCCCGGCCTTCTACGAGGACATCCCCATCGAGATCATCGAGGCCGTCGACTGGGTCGCCGACCCCTACCTGGAAGAAGGCGCCACCGGCGAGCCCTCCCAGATCATCCAGGTCGGCCTCCACGGCGAGGTCAAGATCCTGAGAGGCTAGCTGCCGCTACGCATCCACTGGAAGGAAATAAACACCATTGGGAGCATTTCAGGCCTGGTGATTAGCGATATCAAAGTCCAACAGGCGAGCGGCGGCATCGTAGGAAAGGCCGGTGACGCGAGCAAGCTGATGGACATTGGAAGAGAATCGGAACTTTAGCTGTCTGAGTAGTTCACTCTTTTGAGAATCAGAGAGTTCCCTCAAATCTTGTTTTTGGAAAAGGCCCCAGCAAAGATCGGGAATAGCAGAAAGGACAATCTGATCTTTGAACGAAGGCATGGAATCTTCCTTGCTCTTCAAACGTTGTTTTGCCTTTGAAGATGTCCTCAGGAAATAATCCATCCTCTTGGGCGTCCGATATAGGTTCTCTACATAATCAATCCTGACAAAAGATTGCGGCAAGATATATTCGCCATCGCCCAGCAGCCAATGGCCTGGCATTCGGGTCTTGCTATGAAGTATCCGTATGCGGGCTCTCTCCGACAGTGCGTCCAGACGGGTCCCTTTGGCCAGAGATGGGTTGAAGAATACATTGCCGCTGCCCCAGGGATACTGCGTTGAATGAATGCAGATGTTGGCTGCTACAGCATTCATCTGGACATAGGCGATCGCCTTTTCGGGCGCTTCATCTCCTGATGGTATGAGACGGACATCCACGCCATTGTCTTTCAACAGTTTCTCGATTCCGTATTTTTTGTTGAGATACTTTGAGTGACGGCGTTTGTATTCATTGATGAAACGCTCCGCATCCGTCCGTGTCGCCATCAGGACAAAATGCACATGATTCGACATCAAGATAAACGCCAGAATAAACACCGGGAATTCAGCAGCCAGCGCGGCTACCAGGTTCATCCCTGCAATAAAGTCAGATTCCTTTGGAAACCACAGACCATCCTCCAGATGATCTGTCGTGACAAGCCAGATTTCTACCGCCTCATTCATACACACATTTGTCAAGCCAAAGAGCTTATTCCTCACAAAAATAACATCCGTTCGATGGCTTTCCAAATTATAGTTGCCTCAGATGCTCCCAGTGGCGGATATTTCTTTCCATTGGGAGCGAATTCCGCCGAAAATGCTCCCAATGGACCCATAATTCAGCCATTAGGAGCATTTGAATGACGGAAGTGTATTGTGGAGGGTTACTGCCGTTCCCACTCCCCGACTTCCAATTCCTTCAGGACACCGTCCTCGATGCGGAAGCGCAGGGCGGTGCGGACGAGGTGGAAGCCCTGGAGGCCGGCGGCGCCGGGGTTGAGGACCATCATGTCGTAGTGCTTGTCGCGTACGACTTTGAGGATGTGGGAGTGGCCGCAGACGAAGATCTGGGGGCGGTACGCCTCGATCAGGCGCAGGGCGCGGTAGTCGTAGCGGCCCGGGTAGCCGCCGATGTGGGTCATCAGCACGCTCATCCCGTCCTGCTCGAAGAAGCGCATGACGGGATGATAATCGCGGATATCGTAGCCGTCACAGTTGCCATAGACGCCGACCAGGGGCTTGAATGCGGCGATCTCGCGCATGACGGCCTCCGTGCCGAAATCGCCGGCATGCCACACGACATCAACCGGCTCGAGGAACCGGCGCAGCTTCTCATCGAAGTACCCGTGGGTGTCGGAAATCAGCCCGATATATGCCATACGGGTCTTACAGTTTGATGATAATCTTCTTGCGGTAGAGCCACATCGCCATCCCGATGAAGATGGCCACATAGCAGAGGGCGTACATCAGCGAGGCGTATTCGTTGTCGCCGCCGCAGACGGTCATGCAGCAGTTGCGGTAGAACCAGTTCAAGACATTCGTGTTCTTGCCGTCTGGCGTAGTCCAGTGGATCATGCGTCCGAGAATCTTGGCGGACAGCCCGGCCATCACGAAGGCGAAGAGCGGGTTCATGCCCATTGCCTTGAAAGGGGTGAAGTACTTCTCTTTTCCTTTGACGTCGATGAAGTACACGAAGAACGCCAGGCAGAAGATGGCCCAGCCGCCGGCGTAGAGCACGTACGAGCCGGTCCACAGCGGCTTGCTGATGGGAAGCCAGATGCTCCAGATGCAGCCCAGTGCCAGGCAGATGGCGGAAATCGTATAGAGTTTGGCCACGGCTTCGATCTTGCTGTCCGTGTGCCGGATGGCCTGGCCGATGAAATAACCCAGCAGCACCGTGCCCGCGCCGGAAAGCGCGCCGAGCAGGCCTTCCGGATCGAAGGCGATGCCATAGCCGTGATAGACGTGGTTGTCGCCCACGAGCGCGATGTCAATCTTGCCCGAGATGTTGCCTTCCAGCGTCGACCAGCCCGGTTCCGTGCCGAACACATAGAGGATGAGCCAGTGGAGGCACGTTACGGCCGCAATGCCCCAGAGAATCCGTTTCGGAGTCTTCAGGATGAGGGCCAGGAAGCCGCCGAGGAGGTAGCACATGGCAATGCGCTGTAGCACGCCGAAGATGCGGTAGTGTTGTATCCAGTACACCCAGTTCTGGCCGAAGGTCCACGCGGGATCGTGGGGCGAGGTGGGGTAAAAGGGGAACAGGTTCAGCGCCGTGCCCACCAGGAAGATGAGGACGCCGCGCTTGACCAGCTTGCCCGCACTCCGCTTGTTGAGGGCGTCGCCGTACTTGGCGAAGGAGAAGGCCATCGCCACGCCGACGCAGAACAGGAAGAACGGGAACACGAGGTCGGTCGGCGTGCAGCCTGCCCAGGGGGCGTGTTTGAGCGGCGGGAAGATATGGGCCCAGCTGCCCGGATTGTTGACCAGGATCATCCCGGTCACGGTCATTCCGCGCAGCACGTCGAGGGCGACATATCGTTGGGTTTGCTTTTGTGTCATAACATACAAAGATATAAAAATTGCGCGTCATTCCCGGCTTGACCGGGAATCTTTTGTATATTTGTCTCCCGATGGAACTCTTCTATTCAAAAACGATTTCGGACGGCGGACGGGTGCTGGACCCCGATGAATCGGGCCACTGCGTCCGGGTGCTGCGCCACCGGCGCGGCGACACGATCAACGTGGTGGACGGCCGCGGCCTGCTCTATCGGTGCACGATCGTGGATGACGACCCGCGGGGCGTCGTCTTCGATGTGGACGAGTGGGTGGAGAATTACGGCAGCCACGACTACTGGCTCCGGATGGCGGTCTGCCCGCCGAAGAACGCCGACCGGTTCGAATGGTTCGCCGAGAAGGCCACGGAAATCGGCGTCGACGCCATCACGCCGTTGTTTGGCGACTACTCTGAGCGCCGCGTGTTCAAACCCGAGCGCATCGAGCGCCTGCTGGTCAGCGCGGCCAAGCAGTCGCACAAGGGCGCCATCCCCCAGCTCGACGAATCCCTGACCGTCACCGAATTCCTGCAGCAGGACCATGAAGGCCTCAAGCTCATCTGCTACTGCGATGAAGCGACGGGGAAAATCGATATCAAGGAGGCGCTCCGCTCCCAAACCCTTCCGCTTCACGAAAAGCCGAAGGTGACTATCATGATCGGGCCTGAAGGGGACTTTTCACGGGCTGAAGTGGCGCTGGCGCTGGAGCGCGGGTGGCAGCCCGTGTCGCTGGGCGATTCGCGGCTGCGCATCGAGACGGCCGCGCTGGTCGCCACGGCCGCCGTGTATTTGACCTTCAGCAAATAATATCAATTCATTGAACAATCAACACCTGGTAATAATGAAACGACTGATTCTTTTCTGCTTTGCCGCCGTCCTGATGGGCGGCAGCGCACTGGCCCAGGAGCCGAACTACGCCCTGGCCGACCGTTTCTCCGCCAAGAAGGTGAACGCGATGGTCCACAGCACCTCGATTCGCCCCAACTGGTTCAAGAACTCCGACAAATTCTGGTATTCCTGGAAAGATTCCAAGGGTACGAAGTACTACATCGTGGACCCCGTGGCCAAGACGCGCACCGAGGCCTTCGACATGGAACGCCTCGCGATGGAAATCTCGGCCATCGTCAAGGACCCGTTCGACGCACAGCACCTGCCGCTCCGCAAGCTTGAACTGAAGGACGACAGCAAGTTCACTTTCGAGGTGCAGAGCACCGAAATGGTGGAAAAGAAAGACAAGAAGAAGAAAGCCGAGGCTGACACCACGAAGCCGAAGCCCAAGGACAAACCCAAAAAAGAAAAGAAGGTATACCGCTTCGAGTACATCCTGGCCACCGGCAAGCTGGTCGACGTGACCGAAGAGGAAGAGGAGAAGGATTATCCGAGATGGGCCTGCATCTCGCCCGACGGGCAGAAGGCCGTGTACTCCAAGGGCTATGACCTCTACTGGATGTCCATCGACGATGTGAAGAAACTGATGGAGGACGACAAGGACTCCACCGTGGTGGACCACCGCCTGACCAACGACGGCACGAAGGAATTCTACTGGGGCGGCAGCAACTACCGCGGCTCCGAGGTGAAAGACACCACTGAGCGCCGGGCCAACTTCGTGCTCTGGTCGCCCGATTCGAAGCACTTCGCCATCGGGAAATACGATATGTCGAAGGTCAAGGAACTCTGGGTCATCAACTCCGTAGCCCAGCCACGTCCGACCCTGCAGACCTACAAGTACCAGATGCCGGGCGAGCCCGGTCCGGTCAACCATCTCTTTGTCTTCGATATGGGTGACGAGAGCTACCGCGAGATCAACATCGCCGCCTACAAGGACCAGGACACCGAAGAACTCCGACGGACTGCGAAGAACGTCGACCAGTATGACGACTGGTACAAGTTCATCTGGATGGGCGACAACGACGGCTTCTACATGCTCCGCCGCAGCCGCGACCTCAAGCGCACCGACCTGCTCCGCGTCAACGTGGCGGAAGACAGCGCCCGCACCGTCGTCCACGAAACCCTCAACACCTATGTGGAGACCCGCGACCCGCGGTTCATCAACGGCGGCAAGGAGTTCATCTGGTGGAGCGAGCGCAACGGCTGGGCCCAGCTGTACCTCTACGGTGCCGACGGCACGTTGAAGCGCCAGATCACGAACGGCGCCTACCACGTGGAGGACGTGCTGGCCGTCGATGAGGCCACCCGCACCGTCTACTTCCTGGCAATGGGCGTCAACAAGGACGAGAACCCGTACAACGGCCACGTGTACCGCATCGGCCTGGACGGCACCGGCCTCAAGCAGCTTGATGCAGCCGACTACAACGACTACTCCACCAGCTTCAGCGACGATGCCAAGTTCTTCGTGAGCAACTACTCCCGCGTGGATGCCACGCCGGAAGTGGCCCTCTACGACGGTACCGGCCGCCAGGTGATGCACCTGCACACCGCCGACTTCTCGCAGCTGCTGGCAGCGGGCTACCGGTTCCCCACGCCGTTCAAGGTGAAGGCCGCCGACGGCGTGACCGACCTCTACGGCTATATGTACAAGCCGTATGACTTCGACTCCACGAAGGTCTACCCGATCATCGACTACGTGTACCCGGGTCCGCAGACCGAGGGCAACAACGAAGTCTGGTCCAAGGGATTCACCCGCACCGACCGCCTCGCGCAGATTGGCTTCATCGTGATTACGGTGGGACAGCGCGGCGGCCACCCGAACCGTTCGAAGTGGTACCACAACTTCGGCTACGGCAATATGCGCGACTATCCGCTCGAAGACCATAAATATGCAGTCCAGCAGCTTGCAGCCCGCCACCCGTTCATCGACATCAACCGCGTGGGCATGCACGGCCACAGCGGCGGCGGCTTCATGTCCACCGCAGCTATCCTCAAGTACCCCGACTTCTACAAGGCAGCCGTCTCCTGCGCCGGCAACCACGACAACAGCATCTACAACCGCTGGTGGAGCGAGCAGCACCACGGTGTCCTCGAGGAGGTCTCCGCGGCGGGCGACACCACCTTCAAGTACAGTGTCGACAAGAACCAGGACATCGCCGGGAACCTCAAGGGTCACCTGATGCCCGTGAC
>JAEEGL014878338.1_pt1 | contig 20761 bp, 14 predicted proteins | sample 9134231 | NCBI WGS metagenome assembly JAEEGL01 (sample SAMN16246548, study PRJNA631951) | gut metagenome | biome: gut microbiome; feature: rumen; material: fiber-attached | host: Bos | place: Iran: Karaj | collected 2018-10
AAGTATGGAGGACAGAGATATGAAGAAAGAATATATGAAGCCCGCCATGCAAGTGGTTGAACTGAATATGAACGTACAGATGCTGGCCGGTTCACTGACCAGTATAACCACCACAGGCTTCAGCGAAAGCGAATTGGAAGGCCTGATACTGAGCGAAGAGACCGGCAATCCCTGGGATCTGGCTCAGTAAGCCGTCGCAACTGAAGACCTCGTGCGGCATGCAGCAGCCTACCGCAGGCACATAGAGCATGCCGACAACCCCATGAAGAGAGGATGTGTTCACCGCAATGGTGACACATCCTCTCAAGTTTTTTTCTCCTTGTGCAGAGCCTTTTTCATTTAGCGAGTTTCCTGCTGTGACTAGGTGCCATAATGACCTTCACCGATTGACACTAACAATGCCTGACACCCTTCTAATATGTCGCGCCAAGTGGCCTCGAAGTTGCCTGTGTACCAAGTCCTTCATCACGAACTCTGCCATCGGGCTTCGGCAGATGTTCCCGTGACAGACAAAAAGTATTCTATGTTTAGTGTTGTTATCCATTTGGGGTGCAAAGGTACGAATAAGCGAGAACAATACAAAACAAAAATGATTTTTTGTTTTTATTGTCGAGCAAAGAATGACAGTGGGGATAGGCAATAAATCGGGCCGTCCTCCGTTATTATGTATGCTATGCACATGAAGTTACACAAGATAATGCACAAGAAGATACTGGTGGTGTTCGCACTGCTGACGGTACTGCTGCTAACGGGCTGCGGTGCCGAACAGGCCATGAAGAAGGGTGACAAGTTCTACGCCCTGGGTGAATACTACGATGCCGCTGCACAATACAAGAAGGCTTATTCGCAGACATCGGCAAAGGAGCGCAACCTGCGTGGCAGTCGTGCGCTAAAGATGGCGGAATGCTACCGCCAGATGAACTATACGCAGAAGGCCATTGCCGCCTACAACAATGCTGTGCGCTACCAGCAGACGGATTCGCTGACTTATTTCTACCTGGCTCAGCAGCTGATGAAGAACGGACAGTACAAGGAGGCTGCCAGATACTTCCAGACGTTTATTGACAGCACGGAAAGCCGAAAAATTGCCGCCATAACCCCCAAGCCTGCACAAGCTCCCAAGGCCGGGCAGGAAACCAAAGCTAAAGAGAAACCGAAAGCTGAGCAAACTTCTAAGGCTGACAAGGATGCCAAGAAGTCTGTCAAGACCAAGATGAGCAAGAAGGAAGCTGTAAAGGCAAAGCGCGAGGCTATGAAGGCAAAGCGTGAGGCCATGAAGGTCAAAAAGAAAGCTGAACAGGAAGCAAAGAAGGCTGAACGGGAAGCCAGGAAGGCTGAGAAGGCTGCCAAGACCAAGAAGAGCAAAAAGGACTCCAAGAAGGCTGAGAAAGAAGAAACCAAGACACTGAAGGAGGTGAAGACCACCAAGGAACTGCAGGAGGAGAAGGCCAAGAAGGACAAGTTGCCGGAATACTACCTTGAATTGGCACGCACTGGCTTGCGCTCTGCCCAGCAGGCTCAGCAGTGGAAGGAAGAGGGCTCGAAATACACCGTCAAGCGTGAGAACCTGTTTAACTCGCGGCGTTCCGACTTCTCGCCGGTGCTGACAGGCGAGGACAACGACCAGCTGTTCTTCACCAGTACGCGCAACCAGTCGAAGGGCGACGAGCTGAGCGGCATCACGGGTACCAAGCCTGCCGACATCTTCTACTCGCAGAAGGATGAGAAGGGAAAGTGGCAGCGCCCTGAGGAGATAGACAGCGAGCTGAACTCAGAGGGCGAAGAGGGCGTCTGCGCCTTCACGTCCGACGGCAGGACGATGTATCTGACGGTGTGCAAGACCGATCCTGACTATCCTCGCTACGCCGTCATTGCCACCAGTCAGCGCAGCGATGCCTCGTGGGGCAAGCCCTCGGAACTGACGGTGGTGCGCGACACGCTGTCGGCAGTGGCTCATCCTGCCATATCGCCTGACGGTCAGTGGCTGTATTTTACCAGCAACATGCCTGGCGGTCTGGGTGGCTACGACATCTGGCGGGCTCCGCTGACCAGCAGTGGGATAGGGGCTGTCGAGAATCTGGGGGCTCCTATTAACACACCCGGCAACGAGATGTTCCCCACGTTCCGTCCCAATGGTGACCTGTATTTCTCTAGCGACGGCCACGAGGGAATGGGAGGACTGGACATATACATTGCTCACGGGGTGAGCAATGAAATGAGAAATGAGAAAGGAGAAATAAGAAATGATCGTGGTGCTGCTGGTTCCTATCAATTAGAGCACCCAGGGTATCCGCTGAACTCGGCAGGCGATGACTTCGGCATGACCTTCGAGGGCATGTACAACCGCGGATTCTTCTCCAGCAACCGAGGCGACGGCAAGGGATGGGACCACATATACTCCTTCGAGAAACCGGAGGTGGTGCAGACCGTGAAGGGCTGGGTCTATGAGGCCGAGGGCTATGAGCTGCCGAATGCACTGGTATATATGGTGGGCAACGACGGCACCAACTTGAAGCTGAGTGTGAAGGGTGACGGTTCGTTCGTGCAGGAAATCAAGCCCGGCGTTGACTACGTGCTGCTGGGCACCTGCAAGGGGTTCCTGAACCATCAGGAGGAGCTGCGCGTCGATACGGTGGCAGATTCGGAAGAGTATGTGCTGCAGTTCCCGTTGGCCAGCATCACGGCACCGGTGATGATTGACAACATCTTCTACGACTTCGACAAGGCCACCCTGCGTCCTGAATCAACAGATGCACTTGACAAGCTCGTTAACCTGCTGAAGGAGAATCCGAACGTGACGATAGAACTGTCGGCACACTGCGACTACAAAGGTCCTGCGGAGTATAACAAGCGCCTCTCGCAGCGCCGTGCAGAAGCCGTCGTACAATATCTGACGGAGCACGGCATAGAGGCTGACCGACTGACCCCAGTGGGCTATGGCAAGGACAAACCCAAGCGGGTACGCAAGAAGCTGACTGAGAAATATCCTTTCCTGAAGGTGGACGATGTGCTGACGGAGGAATTCATCAAAACCCTCGCCGATGAAGAGCAGCAGGAAGCCTGCAACCAGCTGAACCGCCGCACGGAATTCATCGTGCTCAGAACCACCTACGGGATGACTCAGAGTAAATAATCTCGTAGGCACCCGTGAACAACAGCCCTGCGAGGACAGAGAACAGCATCAGCAGGTTGACGCTGAACGAAGTGGCGGCCAGTGTGCGCAGCATGACCTCCAGCTGGACAGCCAGCAGTTGCAACCCGTCGAACCACACAAACAGACAGGCGAACACCAGGATGCAGCCAGTGTTCCACAGGCGTGTAAACCAGTTGATGCGTGAGGGCAGGTGCTGCATGACCCGCTTGCTGAACCCCTCGTCAGCAATCTGCTGCTGAGCGGCTTCACTGAAAAACTTTCTGAGCAATTGCTCGTTATCTTCCATCATATCCATTTTCCTTTAAGAATTTAGCTAATTTCTCTTTTCCGCGAGACAGGTGCGACTTCACGGTACCTTCCTTCATCTGCGTTATCTTGGCAATCTTGGAGATGTCGTAGCCGTCGATGAGCTGCAGCGTGATACACGTCCGCTCGTCAGGTTTCAGCAGGGCCAAGGCAGCGTAGAGATCCAATTTAAATGAGGAATGAGAAATGAGAAATGAGGAATGCGCTGCGCCTTCATCTTTGATTTCTAATGGTCCCTCTCTCATTTCCAATTGCTCATTCTTCATTTTGCGGCGATAGTCGTAATACACGTTGTAGGCAATGCGCATGAGCCATGTCTGGAACGACGCCAGCCCGCGAAAGGAGGCAATGCTGGTATAGGCCTTGATGAACGTGTCCTGCGACAGGTCGTCGCTCAGCTGACTGTCGCCCAGCGTCTGGCTCAGGAAGAACCGACGGACAGGTGACTGATAACGGCGTACAAGCTCGTCGAAGGCTCGCTTGTTGCCCGATATAGCCACCTGTGCTACCAGTGCGAAGTCAGAGGTCATCACAGTTACAGCCTATTATTAGCAGGAATGATAATCCACGCTATGATGTAGAACGGAATGCCGGCGAAGGCGGTAAACAGCGTCAGCGCTGCATAGCCCAGGCGCACTGCCACGGGGTCGAACTCCATATACTCTGCAAATCCTGCGCAGACGCCGCCTAATACGCGGTCGTTGCTGCGTGTTAATCTCTTCGTCATAATTATCGTTGTTTTAAAAGTTGTTCAAGTTGTTAAAGTTGTCTTTAAAATTATATCTCCTGGTTGTTGTTATTACGTCCTGCCGTCTTGGAAGCAAACACCTTGCCCAGTCCGATGCAGAACACCAGGGCGCCAATGCCGAAGCCCACGGTGCCGGCGGCATAGCCTAAGAATATCATCAGGCCCACGCCGACAAAGCACTGCCGCATGCCCTTCTGGTATTCATCGTCGTATGTGGCGTTCTTGTTGTCGTCCAGCAGTTGGTCGGGTATTGGCTGTCCGTTCCGCATGGCCATTTCTGCCAGTCGCATCTTCTGCTTGCGGTTCTTGTTGATGAAGTAGAACAGCGCAATGATGATGAACACGGGAGCCAGCACGAAGATGATGAACAGCACACACAGCACGAAGAACATGCCGGCTATGCTCTTGTCGTCCATGTTTGACAGGATGCCCTGCACAAAGCCCTCCCAGCTGTCAGCATGGAACTCGTAGGTGCGGCTGTAGCCGTTGGTGCCATATACCGTCCCCGTCATGTTGACTGTTGAAGAGTCGGTGGTCGTCGTGTCTGAGAACACGTCGATGCCGTTCTTGTCTGTTGAGTCTGCCATCACCGGCTGGGGTGTGTGGCGGTGCTTCTGCGCAGCAGCCTGCATGCCCGTGCTAAGCGTGAGCATCAGGGCCAGTGTGAATAGTATCTTTTTCATATTCGTCTGTTTTTATTTATCACTTTTCACTATTAACTCTTTGGTGTGCATGTCGCCTGAACCGCGTACATTATAGTTGTAGTTCCTGACGTTGCCCTTCAGCGTGATGTCGCCAGAACCCACCAGCTGTGACGTCACAGAGCCGCTGTTGGTGAACCGCATCTTGATGTCGCCAGAACCTACCAGTTCCACCAGCGACTGCTGCGTCTGCACGTTCTTCACATCCACGTCGCCAGAACCCACGAGCGACACATTTACGCGGTCGCAGATGATGTCGTAGAAATCGATGTCGCCAGACCCTTTCAGCACGATGTCGAGGTTGTCGGTGTCTAACAGGTTCTTGCACTCGAAGTCGCCAGAACCTCTCAACTCAATGCCGAGGAAGTCGGGTGAGGTGACGCGTACCCTGACGTCGCCGCCGTCAGCTGAGCCCAGGTTGATCAGCTTGTTCTCGCCCTTCATGTTGACCACCAGCTTATTGCCTTCCACGCGAGTCTCTACGTTTTCGATAATCTTGTCAGGTGCCAGCACCACCACAGAGAAACTGTCGGCCTGCGTGTATTCAACGTCCAACGAACCCAACAGCTCAATACGTTCAAAACCCCTGAGAGCCCGCTGTTCCTCGGCAATGGCCTGCTCAGTGTGGAAATGGCTCACCTTGCACGACATGAGCAGCATCGGAGCCAACATAACTAATAATACTTTTTTCATCTTCATAACAGTTCTTTTTGTTGTCTTTTTACCCGTTAGACGTAAGCTGTTGCCAATTGGTTGCACGATGATGAAAAAAAAAACTAAGGTCTAAGGTTTTACGTCAAACATCTTACGTCAAACATCTTACATCAGACATCTTACATCAGACATCTTACATCAAACCCTGACCGTCAGCGGAACCCAGAACCAGAAGGTGGAGCCGATGCCGACGTCGCCAGTGACCCCAATCTCGCCGCCACTCCTGTCGATGATGGCCTTGCAGATGCTCAGGCCGAGACCTGTGCCCTGCACGAAGTCGTTGAGCTTGACGAAGCGCTCGAAGACGGCAGCCTGCTTCTCCTTGGGAATACCGCTGCCCGTGTCCTCGCAATAGAAGTAGAGACCAGCGCACGGCTTGCCGTCGCGGATGCGCTCCTCGCGGCGATAGCCCACGCGGATGTGGCCCTCCTTGGTGTATTTCACGGCATTGGTGACGAAGTTGGTGAGCACCTGTTGCAGGCGTCCCTTGTCTTGCACGGCAGGACAGCTGTCATAGGGACTGTCTTTGACGAAGGGCAGCCCTGCCTCTTCAACACGCTGGGCGAGCGTCTGACAGATGTCGTCGAAGACGCGCGGCAGGTCAACGGGTTCCGGTTCGATGGCCATGGACTGTCCCATGCTGGAGGCTTCCAGAATGTCGTTGATGAGTCGCAGCAGCATGTCGCAGTTGTTGCGGATGATGCGCAGGAACTCTTGGCGCTCCTCAGGAGCATCAACCATCTGCAGCAGTCCGCTGAAGCCGACAATGGCGTTCAGGGGCGTGCGAATTTCGTGGGTCATGTTGGCCAGGAAGGCGCTCTTCAACTTGCCGGAGTCTTCGGCACGTGCCGTCTCCTCGCGCAACCGCTGCTGAATCTCCATCAGATTGCTGATGTCGCGCACGATGCCGAAGTACTCGTTGACTCGGCCGTCGGCATCCTTCAGCGGTATGCCGCTGATGCCGAACCACGTCAGGGTGACGTTGGGCAACTCCTGCCCGAACTTGTGGATGGAAGTGAACGGCTTGCCCTGCAACACAGCTTTCTGAAGGACTGTCTTAGCTTCCTCTCGATATTCCTCCGTGAGGGCGTCCAGATACTCCTGTAGCGTCAGGTTGAACATGGAGTCGCGTAGGCTGCGCGAGAAGTGGATGGAGTTGTCCTGCGTGTTGAAACGCCAGACGTACATGTTGCTTTCCTCCAGCAGATAGCGCAGCTGCTCTTCATAGTAGTTGATGGAATTCTTCGTCTCCTGCAGCCGGCGGTCGTGCTCGCGCTGCTTCATGGTGATGTTACGTTCGGCAGTGATGTCACGGTTGGCGACGATGTAGTAAACCAAGCGTCCATCATCATCGAAAACCGGTTGAGTACGGTGCTCGATATATTTGTTGATGCCCCTTAAAGGCTCATAGAGGTGCTGGCAGACGTGCAGCGTCTCACGGGAGCCAGGAGGAAAGACTTCCTTCAGGGTAGGGAAGTCGAAGAGCCTGCACTCTGTGAGGTCCTTGTTGCTCTCGCCGATTTCGCAGAGTTCGAGCATCTTACGGTTGATGGCCAACAGGCGTCCTTCGGCATCATAGATAGACAAGGCCATCAGGTTGGTCTCAAAAATCTTCATGTATTTGCTGCCCAAGGTACGGTTGTGCTGTTCATCTTCTCGCTGGCGCGTGATGTCCTTGATGGCATAGACGATGTATTGCGTCTTTCCGCCCTCCCGTTCTGCTATGCCTTGACCGTAGTATTCCCTCCAGTGCGGCTTCTCGTCGGTACCGTGGTTGAACTTTATCTCTATCTCGAAGTTGTCTGTCTCAGCATTTATCAGCTGCATGTTCATCTGGTGCAGGTGCTCTCTCTCGCCAGGTTCCATGTGGGTCAGGAACTCGCTGGTGGGCATGCCCTTTTCCGGCATCAACTTGCCATACTTGTTCTGGAGCATGCCGGCCTTCAGGTCCCATTCTATGACATAGTAGTCACCCATGTTCAGTGCCTGGCTCATCATATAGTTTGTGTCAGCAATGTGTCTGACAGTGTTCTTGGCACGGCGGCGGGTGAGGAAAACCAACAGCGCCACCATAGAGGCCACAGCCACCAGACAGACGATAAGCAGCAGCGAAACTGGAGAGGCATCGTCATGGACGCGCTCAGGATGGAACCATTTGTCGTAGATGCGCTGCAGATCTCCTGCTTCCTCAAGACGGGTATATTGGTCATCAATGAGGTCGATGATGTACTTGTCGTAACCCACAATGTGCAGCTCGCCGGCAGGAATGTCAATCTCCTCCAGTATCAGGCTGTCGAGACCCAGTTCCTGAATCTTATTGCTTAGAGGTATCTCGCCCCAGATGTAGTATTTATAATGTCCCTTGCGCACGCCGGTCACGCCGTCTTTGGCCGCACAGAAACCCATGGTAAACTTGCGGTCCTTCATCTCCTCCAGACTCATTGAGGCATAGTCGTTCTTCTTCACCATCAAGGTGTCGCCAGGGCCGAGGTTGGCAATACGCTTCAGGGGAGGGGTGTCGAAGCGGCGTACGGTGCGCAGGTTATAGTAGTTCAGGTACTTCTTGGTCATCACGTAGGGGCGTGACTTGTAGTGGAAGTCCATAGCGTGAATGAGGTCGGCTTCACGATGCTCGAACAAACGGGTAGCCTCATTCCATTCGCGCATGTCGAATTTGTGGGGTATTTCCAGGCGGGTCAGAATGAGGTCAAGCACCTCGATATTATAGCCTGCCGGCTGGCCGTCGCTTTCTAAGAACTCGAAGGGACGGAAGTCGTAGTCACAAACCACCACCAGCGGACGGTCGTTGGTGAACCCAAGAAAGTCCTTGGCGTCAGCCGTTTGGGGAAACAGCCCTGACAGCACCATGCAGGCGCTGAGCAGCAACGTGAGGGATGTCTTTATGTTAGTCTTCATTCTTCATTCTTCATTCTTCATTTACTATTTCCTGACAATCTCGCTGCACTTGCAGGGGATTGACACCCACACGATGGTACCCTTGTTCACTTCGGATTTGATGCGGATGCTGCCCCCCATCTTTCTGACAATCTCATGGCAGATGCTTAGGCCAAGCCCTGAATTGTTTGCATGGTCAGTGACAAAGCGGTCGAAGATGTGTTCCAGCGTGCTGGGAGGAATGCCGCAGCCAGTGTCCTGGAAGAACATCACCAGCTCTTCGCCGGTATAGTCGTAGCTGGCGTGTACCTGTCCTGACTTCGTGTTCTGTGCGGCATTAGCCACGATGTGTCCGATGACGATGCCCAGGTTCTGCTGGTCAATCTCCACCACCAGCTGGTGATAGGGACTCTCGGCGATATAGCTCACATCGGGCTGTTTGTGGTTAAACCACGCCGTCTCGCATTTCGACTCGAAGATGGCGGCAAAGTCGATGGGCTCCTTCTTGATTTCTATCATTCCTGCATCCAAGCGCGAGAGGAACAGGATATCGTTGATGAGTTCCAGCAGTTTGGCAGAATTCTTGTTGATTTCGTCAATGAAGAACTTCTCGTCCTCCTCCGTGTGTTCCATGTCGAACAGTTCGGCAAAGCCCACCACGGAGCTGAGTGGCGTACGAATCTCGTAGCTCATGTTGCGGAGGAAGGCATTCTTCACCGTCTCCAGTTCCTGTGCCTTGACGCTCTCTTTGGCCAGATGCTCCTCAAGAGCCTTGATTTCGCTGATGTCGCGGAACATGCCGAAATAACTCTTGACACGGCCCTCGGCATCGTAGGTGGGAACGAATGACACGTAGAGATACAGCTGCTTGTTCCCCTTCAGGCGGATAGTCGTTTTGACGACAGCCTTGATGGGTGCATGACTGCGGTAGTCCATGCTGTTCAGCAGTCGGCGAACCATTTTCTTAGAAGACTCGTCAACCAGTCCCAGTCCACGGGTTTGTGTCAGTTGATACAGTTCATGGCCAATCTCTCCGTAGATGGTCAGCGTGTGTGTGTCAGGCGAGTAGGACACCATGCGCACACCACCGTTCTTCAGCACGAAGTCGATGTTGCGGATGTAGTTCTCCTGTTCCTTGTTAGCCTCCTGCATGCGTCGGATATTCTCCTGTTCCAGGGCGTAGGACTTGGCAACATCCGTTATGTCACGTCCTGAACCGAAGATGCCCAGCAGGTGTCCGCTATCGTCGCGGACGGGCACTAGCTGCAGTTCGTAGATGAGTTCGTCGCGCTTTAGAAGACGCATGAGGGCACGCTGGTCGTCTCGGCTGAAGATTTGTGTCAGGTAGGTATATTCCATGTCCTCGACGGAGAAGTCATCCATGCCCAGCACGTCCTGAATGCTAATCTTCTGGCTCAGCACGTTGCTGAAGTTGCTAGAAAAAGCCATGCGGGCTTTTTGGCTCATGTCGGTAATGATTCCGTGCTCATCATACGCCACCGTGTCTATCAGTGCCGAGTCAAAGACGGACTGGTAGCGCAGCATGGTGTCTTTTGCCTCCTGCTGACGCTGTTGTTCCTCAGTAATGTCGCTCGTCGTTCCCATGATGTCGCTCGGCTTTCCGTCCTTGTCACGATGCAAAACGGAGAGGACTACAACCTGCGTACGCTGTACGCCCTCAGGGCCATCGTGCGACTGCACTACCAGCGAGGCCTGGTTTTCCTTCTGCTGTACGATGTTCTGGAAGGCCTGCATGATGCGACGGAAGTCTTCTGAACGGACGGAGTTGAAGAAAGTGCTGGGTGCCAGTTCTTCAGTTTGAGGAATGCCGTTCTCATCAATCACAGTGATGGTCTTCGTGGAAGCATGGAACACCCATACTCGTATATGGCTGGTCTTCAGGATAACAGCCAGTTGATCGTTGCTGCGACGCAAATCCTTGGTGACACGTTTCTCGTAGCGGCGGTAGATCAGGTAGTAGGTCAGAATGAACAGCGTCAGCGCCATCAGGAGAATCACCGCTTTCCACACCCATGAGGGAATGCCGGTCTCACGGCGTTCAGGGTAGAACCACTTGTTCTGTATCGACTGTAGCTGTCCTTCGGCATTCAGTTTGGCAAACACGCTGTCCAGTTTCTGTAGCAACTCCGGATTGTTGGACATGAACTTGTACTCACCATTCTGGATACGGACGGGGGTGAGTTCCAGGTCGTCGTAGTTGAACTTGTGGATGAGCCATTTCAGCGACAGCGTGTTCCACAGTATCTGTTGGTCAGGTTCGTTGTGTGCCAACTGGATGGCCTCCTGCATGTCGTTATAGGGAATGGCATTGTCAGCCCAACCTCGGCGTTTCATCAGATAATGGCTGAAACTGCCTTCATGGACGATGACACGGTTATGCGCCAGGTCGTTCACACGCAGCACCTTCGGTTCCTCGTTTCGGCGATGCACCAGGCTGTGGGTGAAGATCTGTATGACGGACTTGCCATAGTTGGCATAGTCGTTATGGAAAGCGGCATCCATGCCCAGCATCACGTCGGAATGTCCTGCCTTCAGGTCGTTGAGGGCATCGCCAGTGGCTTTCAGCTTGATGACAAACGGAATGTTCAGCTCCTCGAAGATGAGCTTTAGCAGGTCGATGTTATAGCCTACTGGCTCACCGTACTCGTTGAGGAAGGAATAGGGCCAGAGGTCCCAGGCATCCTCATAGACCAGTGGGTTAGCCTCTGAGAATACACGTGTGCTGTCTGTCTCGGCAGCAGTTGCCGTAGTGGGAGCACTGGCTACAAGGAGTAGCAGTAACAGGAGATTCCTAAAACGCATCAATATCTTATTATATTATGGTATGTGTAATGCCTCTATTATATATATGGTATGTGTCATGCCTCAATAGGGGGTTCTTGAAGTTCAACGGGAATCCAGTACCAGAAGAGGGAGCCCTTGCCGGGTTCGCTCTCCACACCGACCTCGCCGCCACATTTCTCGATGATGACTTTACAAATGGAGAGTCCTAATCCAGTACCTTGTATGTAGTCGTTCAGTTTGACGAAACGCTCGAAGACGGCTGACTGCTGCTCCTTGGGGATTCCGCTGCCCGTGTCCTCGCAATAGACATAGAGGCGGTCGAAGTCCGTAGCGCTGGCAGCAACGGCTGCAGGCAGTCCGGCATCGGCTGCCGTGCCCTTGGACAATAGTCGGTAGCCCACGCGGATATGTCCGCTGTGGGTGTATTTCACGGCATTGGTAACGAAGTTGGTAAGCACCTGCTGCAGGCGCCCGATGTCAACATTGATGACCAGCGACGTATAGGGATTCTCTTTCAGGAACTCCACGCCAGGCTCCTCGATGCGACGGGCCAGCGTCAGGCAGAACTCATTGAAGTCATTGGCAATGTTGACGCGCTCAGGAACCAGCTGCATGGCATTGGAGTCGAAGGTACTCAGTGCCAGGATATCGTTGATGAGTCGCAACAGCATGTCGCAGTTGTTGTGAATGATGCGTATCAGTTCTCGCTTCTCGTCAGCCCCCTCCATGCTCTGCAGCAGGTCCGTGAAGCCTACGATGGCATTCAGCGGCGTGCGGATTTCGTGGGTCATGTTAGCCAGGAATACCGACTTCAGACGGCCGGAGTCGTTGGCACGCTCCGTCTCCTGCTTCAGCTGTTCCTGTTTCTGCATCAGGGCCGTGACATTACGCATGACACCAAAGGCACCTATCAGGTTGCCCGCATCGTCAAATTCAGGAATGGTGTTAATCTGTACCCACTGCTTGCCAACGCCCGTCTCAAAGATGGGGCGTATCTGACGGACTAAAGATATCGGTTTGGCGAAATACTCCTCGGCATGGCTGAAGTCATCGGCCACCTGGGCATCGGTGTCCAGGAAATATGATTGAAATTCCTTGAAGGTCATGGTACGCTCCACCTCACTCAGACCCTTGTAGAACTCAATTTCGCGGCGTTTGTAATTGGTGCGCCAGGTACGCATCTGGCAGCTTTCCATCATGTAGCGCAACTCTGATTCATACTGCTGAATCTCCTCGTTGGCACGGCGAAGCTGTGCATCGTTCAGCTTGGCCTGCGTGTACATGTCACGCTCTTCCGAGATGTCACGTGCTGCCACAGAGAGATAGATGAGCTGGCCGGACTTGTCGTAGATGGGGTGCACACGAATCTCCAGATAGACATTCATGTCACGCTCAGGGACCACGCTCTGGGAACATATCCACAACTCCTCCACATGATGGCGGTCAAGGCACTCGCTGAAGGGAGCCAGGTCGAATAAGTTGTTGGTAGAGAAGAAGGCATCCTGCTCTTCGCTGTCGAAATGACAGATTTTTCGCATCTCGGCATTAGAGTTCAGCAGATGGCCTTCTGCATCGTAGAATGACAGACCGATGATGGAGTGCTCAAACACTTGACGGTATTTGTCTGCCAGTTCCATGATTTCTGTCCGCTTTTGGCGCAGCAAAGTTTCGTCAGACAACGTACTGATAATACTGACAGGTATCGGTTTGCCATCCTGATACTCGGCCACACTCATATTATGCAAATAGCGCCATACGGGTTCACCGCCAGAAAAATTGGAATTCCACCGATAGTCGAACTCTGCCGACGGCAGTTTGCCAGCCATCATCTTGTGTAACCAGTCCAAAGCTTGCTGCAGGTCGTCGGGGTGTACGTGGCGCTTCCAGTCAGCGTCGGAAATGCCGTCATCCAACAGCATATTGCCATAAAGATTATAGGAATGGTGATTGGGCATGTCGTATAAGATGACGTTGTTACCGCTAATCCTCAGGGCTTCCTGCATGGAACGGTTGATGTACTTGGAGTTTCGTGTCACCTTGCGCAGACGGCGGATGATTACTTGATTGACCAGCGCCATGGCCAGAAATGCCACGATGCCTAACACCAGTAATGCTATGGGCAACACCTGTTGCGAGGACGCTTGCCCTGGAGGCAAGGACTGCAGTAAGAGTTCTATATGACAGGTCAGCATCATTATATTGATTCAGGTTTATCGACGACGTCGCGTTTCTTTTCTATTGCTTCAACAGCACAGGGAATGGAGACCCATACCGTAGAGCCTTTTCCCAGTTCTGACTGCAGTTCTATGGTTCCGCCCATCTGTTCCACCAGTGCCTTGACGATAGGCAGGTCGAGACCAGTACCTATCATACGGTCGTTCTGGTCACGCACGAAACGTTCAAAGGCATGCGGCAATACCTCAGCGGAAACACCAACACCCGTGTCCTCGATGACGATGGACAGTTCGCTGTGACGGTAATGGTAAGTGGCACGGATGCTTCCTTTCGCGGTAAAGGCAACGGACAGCATGCAGAGCCGTTGGATGACCATGCTGACATTCGTCGGGTCGATGGTCACAACGAGCCGCTGATAGGGATTGTCAACTATGGTACGCACATGTGGGGAAGCACCCGCCCAGCCTGTCATACAGTAACCCTCAAAGAGCATGGCAAAGTCAATGGACGTAAGGTTGTAGTCATTCATCTTGGCATCCAGACGGGAAAGGAACAGAATGTCGTTGACCAGCGACAACAACGTGTTGGAGTTGCGCTTGATTTCCTCAACAAAGACTGGTTCGTCAGCCACGTCGTGCTCAGACTCAAAGAGCTCGGCAAAGCCCACCACAGTGTTCAGCGGCGTACGAATCTCATAACTCATATTCGTGAGGAACGACTGCTTGAGCAGTTCTGTTTCCTGAGCCTTGCGGGACTCAACGGCCAGTTGCTGCTCGGTTTCCACCAGTTCAGTGACGTTGCGGCACATGCCGAAATAGCGTTCTACGCTGCCGTCGGCACCTATCAACGGCACCATGTTGAACATCAGCCAAATCTGACGGCCTTGCTTGTCGCGGATTTCCGTCTCTATCGTTGTAGCAATGGGATAGCGCGACCGGTGGTCCATGCGGTTGAGCACGCTGGAGACGGTACGGCGGAAGCGTATCGTTCCCAAGCGGATGCAGCGCAACTGCGACAAGCGTATCTGTGCCTGGTTAATATCGTCGGAAATCTCTAAGGTGAATCTGTCGGGATAGTAGTTCACCAGCCGGATGTTGCTGACGCGCAGGGCGTAGTTGATGTCGTTGACATAGTTGCGGATGCGCTCAGTAGCCATGCGCAGACGGGCTGCACCTTCCTGCAGGCGGTGGTAGGAGTGTACCATCTCAGTGATGTTTCGCCCCGTCATGTAGGTGCCTTCTAACTCACCGTCAGCATTACGGATGGGGTTGATGGTAGATTCATAGTACATCAGGCCGCTGGCATAGCCACGCTTAATGGCATCTTCCTCCTGGTCGAAATTGACAATAGATGTGGTGCGCGTACTCTGCAAATGGCGGGTGTCGATGAAATTGAACAGTGGATTGTCTTCCAGCCGGAGACCTTCGTCCAGCAGTTTCTGACGGTCTGTCACACGGAACTCCTCACAGGCTTTCTCGTTGATGTCGCGCATGATGCCGTCCTTGTCGTAGTACACCATGTCCATCTGTGACGAGTTGAAAACGGTGTGATAACGTATCAGCAGACGGTCTAATTGATGTTGCTTCTCATAGTCTTCCGTGATGTCACGCTGAACGCCCAGGATGCATTCCACCCGGCCGCTTGCGTTTTGGCTGAACAGCGATACGGTAATCTCGTAGTGACTCTCGCTGCCGTCCTCCTGCTGACGGCCGCGCACCTGAACGACGGCTTTGCTGCTCTTGCCGTCCGCAATGTCGAACACCTTGCTGCGCAACGTCTCAAAGTCATCGCGGTTATAGAGCTTGGAGAACTCTACGGGATTGAACTCCTCAGTATAGTCGCCAGAGTCTGACAGGTAGAAATAATGGCGCACGTCCGGCTCATACACCCACAAACGAAGATGTCCCGTTTTTAAAACCAACGCTAAACGGGCATTCTGGCTGACGTTCTTCGCATTCATCTCACGTTCACGGCGAGCGCACAGCCTGTTATAGAACAACAGAACGAGCGCCCCCAACAGCAAGGCTGCTGCCAGACCATACAACAAGTAGGTAAAGACTGATACAGAGGTTAACATAATGCAAAGATAACTCAAATCCAGAATATTACAAAATTTTTCACGCTTTTTTATCGAAAAGACGCAAAAAAAATGTAGATTTCTTGCATATTCCGATTTTATATCGTAACTTTGTCGGTAGATTTCAAAACACTTCACACTTATGATAGACGTAAAACAGACATTAGCCAAAGCGGAAGAACGCATGCAGATGGCCGCCCTTTTCCTGGAAGAGGAACTGAGCCGTGTTCGTGCTGGCCGCGCCAACGTTGCCATCCTGGATGGTGTACGCGTAGAGTCTTACGGTTCCAAGGTTCCCTTGAACCAGGTAGCAAACATTTCAACGCCCGATGCACGTACCATTGCCATCAAGCCGTGGGACAGGAAGCAGATCAGGGACATTGAGAAGGCCATCATGGACAGCGATGTTGGCATCACGCCGGAAAACAATGGTGAGATTATCCGTCTGGGTATTCCGCAGCCTACTGAGGAACGCCGTAGGGACTTGGTGAAGCAGTGCAACAAGATAGCCGAGAAGGCCAAGGTGGAAGTGCGCAACGTGCGTGCCGACATCAAGGAGAAACTGAAGAAAGCCATCAAGGACGGTCTCTCTGAGGACAACGAAAAGGACGCCGAGCAGGACCTGCAGAAGCTGCACGACAAGTACATCAAGAAACTTGACGACCTGATGGAGGCCAAGAACAAGGAAATCATGACAGTCTGATTTCTATAATTGACAATTGATAATTGATAATTGAAAGGACTCGTCATTAAGAATACAGGCAGCTGGTACACCGTCCGCACGGACGATGGCCAGCTGATTGATTGTAAGGTAAAGGGGAATTTCCGTATCAAAGGCATACGGAGCACGAATCCCGTGGCTGTCGGTGACCGCGTAACTGTAAGCCTCCCCCCAGCCCCCTCCGAAGGGAGGGGGAGTTCCGAGGCGGGTTGGATAACTGCCATCGACGACCGCCGCAACTACATTATCCGTAAGAGCATCAACCTGTCGAAGCAGAGCCATATCCTGGCGGCCAATGTCGATCAGGCATTCCTGGTCGTTACCGTCATCCGCCCTGAGACTTCCACGACGTTCATCGACCGTTTCCTGGCTTCTGCCGAGGCCTACCGTGTTCCCGTCGTGCTGATTTTCAACAAGACCGACATCCTTGACGAGGATGCCCGCCGCTATCAGGAAGCGTTGGTCAACCTTTATGAGACGGTGGGATATGAGTGTCGTCAGGTGTCGGCTGAGACAGGCAGCGGCATTGATGAGCTGCGCCCGCTGCTCGAAGGCAAGATAACGCTGCTCAGCGGCAACTCCGGCGTTGGGAAATCGACACTCATCAACCGGCTGGTGCCAGGAGTCAACCTGCGCACGGCAGACATCAGCGATGCCCACCAGATGGGTATGCACACCACGACATTCAGTGAGATGATAAGCCTCCCCCAACCCCCTCCTTCGGAGGGGGAGAACAACCGCAGCTGTAATCAGACACCCCCTCCTTCGGAGGGGCTTGGGGAGGCCTCCTACCTCATTGACACGCCAGGCATCAAGGGCTTCGGAACCTTTGACATGGAACGTGAGGAACTGACCAGCTATTTCAAGGAAATCTTTGAATATTCCAAACAGTGCCGTTTCAGCGACTGCACCCATACCCACGAGCCGGGCTGCGCCGTGCTGAAAGCCGTCGAAGAGCACTACATTGCACAAAGCAGGTACCAGTCGTACCTCTCGATGCTTGACGACAAGAACGAAAACAAATACCGCGAAGCATATTAGCATCATGAAAAAGATTTTATTTGCCTGTCTGCTGATGCCCCTGACGGTGTCGGCACAACAGAAAACCGCCATTACTGAGTTCAACATCGCTGGTCCTTTTGCCGTCAGCAAACCGTTTGCCATTGACACGGTCGATGTGCAGGGCAAGAAGTTTGACGACAACGCCCTCATGGGCGGCATCACCTTGTTGGCTCCTGCCACGCAGAAGTTCTCTGGGGCCGTGTTGCCTTCTCTGGCCGACAGCCGTTCGGTAGGTATGCTGACGTTCTATGTCAACAACACCGACTACCTGAAGGGAAAAATCAATGTCAAGGGCCCCAAGAAGCACAAGCTCTTCATCGATGGCAAGGAGGCTGGCGGTGAACTGAAACTGGCCCCTGAGCACCACACGTTCAGCATCAAGTATCTGGCAGAACCCAACGATACAGACAGCATCCATGTAACCATCGAGGCAGAAAAGGCCGTGCCTTATACGCTGGACAAGCGCCATCCCTACATGGTTCACAACCTCACGGACGGCAAGCGTGTCCGTGGTGTGTCACTGTCGGCTGACGGCAAGTACGTCTTGGTGAGCTACCAGATAACGGAACGTGGCGGCAACAGCCGCTGGCAGTATGAGCTGCGTGACGTGGCGAAGGGACAGCTGTTGGCATCTCCCTCCTCTAACCTGCGTTGGATGCCCCGTTCCTCGGCCTGTCTGGAAGAGCAGCGCGAGCAGGGTGTCCGCGTCCTCTACAAGGTGAATCCCCTGACAGGTGAGCGTACCCGTTGGGCAACTGGCATACCTGACGGCAGCTATGTCGTCAGCTCTGCTGAGGACTTCCTGATTTTCAGCGTCCGCGAAGACGGCCCCAAGGAAGACAGGGATGTCTTCGAGGTCTTGGAGATGGACGACCGTCAGCCTGGCTGGCGCTCACGCAACTACCTTGTGAAATATGATGTGCAGTCAGGCATCTCGCAGCGCATCACCTTCGGCACGAAGGGTGAGTATCTGGCCGACATCTCGCAGGACGGCAGCAAACTTCTGATAGGTTCCTCCTACTCACGGCTTTCAAAGCGTCCCACCGAAGTGGGCGACTACTACATCATGGATGCCCGTACGCTGAAGGTCGATACCGTGTTGCAGTGTGAAGGATTCCTCGGCGGTGCCTCTTTCTCGCCTGACGGTTCACAGATTCTGTTTACCGGCACGCCAGAGGCCTTCAACCGTATTGGTTGCCAGCTGCCTGCCAATGTCACGCCAAGCATGACTGAGAACGAGCTGTTCCTGTATGACATTGCTACAAAAAAGGTGACACCGCTGACCAAGGACTTCGACCCGTCGATAGAGGGTAGTGCCTACTGGTCGCATACCGACGGCATGGTTTATTTCCGTGCTGAGTGCCGCGACTACATCTATCTGTACCAGCTGAATCCCAAGACGGGCAAAATCCAGCAGTTGTCTGTGACTGGCGATGACATCTATCGCTTTGACATGGCAGAGAATGCTCCTGTAATCTCGTATCTCTCCTATAAAACCTTAGAGCCGGCATCTGCCTATCTCTATGACCTGAAGAAAGGGAAAGAGCAACTCCTCTTCAACGGCCACGAGGCGTTAGGCGATGCCGAGGTGGGCACCTGTCAGGACTGGAACTTCAAGAACTCACGGGGCGATACCGTCTATGGCCGCCTGTACCTGCCCAAGGACTTTGATGCCACCAAGCAATATCCGATGATTGTCTATTATTATGGCGGCTGCTCGCCCGTCAGCCGTTACTTTGAGTCCCCCTACGCTCCGCAATATTGGAACTCGTTAGGCTACGTGGCTTACATCCTGCAACCCAGCGGTGCCACGGGCTTTGGCCAGGAGTGGGCATCACGGCATGTCAACACGGCAGGTCGCGGTCCCGCTGAGGACATCATCGAGGGTACGAAGAAGATCTGCGAGGAGCATCCCTACATTAATAAAAATAAGATAGGTTGCATGGGTGCCTCCTACGGCGGTTTCATGACGCAGTACCTGCAGACGCAGACGGACATCTTTGCCGCTGCCGTATCGCATGCCGGCATCACCAACCACACCAGCTACTGGGGAGAAGGCTATTGGGGCTACAACTACAGCGAGGTGTCAATGGCCAACAGTTATCCGTGGAGTCATCGTGACCTGTATGTGAACCAGTCGCCGCTGTTCAATGCCGACAAGATTCACACGCCCCTGTTGCTGCTGCACGGCACAGCCGACACCAACGTACCCATCATCGAGAGCCTGCAGATGTTTACGGCGCTGAAGCTGTTGGGACGTGAGGTGGCACTGGTTGAAGTTCAAGGAGAGAACCACCACGTGCTTGACTATGGCAAGAAGGAGAAGTGGTTAGCTACGCAGATGGCGTGGTTTGCCCGCTGGCTGAAGGACGATTCCACATGGTGGGATGCCCTCTATCCGAAGAAGCACCTGTGACCGGCCATGTGCTGCACCAGTCCGTCCATGTCCACCAGCTTGCCGGCAGCCTTCTTAGCGTAATACTTGTTGTAGCCCGTGCTCTTCACGTTCTTGTTTTTGTAAAGTCTGTACTTTGCCATAATTTTGTGTGTTTTTCGTAGTGTTAGATTCTCTGCGGCCATCTGCATCGGGTGACCGCCTCCCGCTTTGGTGCAACTGCGGTGCAAAATTACATAATATTTTCCTGCTTTCCAACTATTCCCCCCCACTTAACATTATTTAATTTCGCCCCCTGTTTAGTTGCTGTCTGTGCACACTCCCCCTCTAAGATTAGAGGGGGCCAGGGGGCGTTGAAACACTCCCTCATTCCCTTCTTAACTCCCCCTTACCCCCTCTAAATTAGAGGGGGAGTAGGCTGCGCACACTCCCCTCCAGTCGATTGCGCAGCCAACTCCCCTCCTTCGGAGGGGTCGGGGGAGGCCCCCATTACGTATTTTCAGCTACTCTTTTACTGGTGACAGCCAGTAGCAGTGTAGTTATAGCTGGTGGGCTAGTAAGAGACAACGAGAAATAGGCATCGTTTTTGATAAAATTTCAAATTTCAAATTTCAAATACTAAATTCGAGAAATTCTTCATAGAAAATTTTATATTATATATTATATTATAATATAATATATAATATAATTAATATTATAATAATTATTATTATAATTTTTATTCATTTCTCATTCTGCTAACCACTTCAAAACACCTATTTGAAATTTGAAATTATTTTCTGATTTTGTCGTAATTTGTTTTGGTATCTCATTATTTATTGCTATTTTTGCACTTGAAAACCTAAAGAGACTGAATATGCTCACAGGGGGACTCCCTGTGAAGTGAACCCAGAAAGTTGGACACAACTTAAAGGTTCAAATGAAACGCATTTTTAGTATTGAAGAAAAGATGTCCGCTATTGGGCTAGTATTCCAAGGAGAATCAGCCCGTTCAGTGTCCCGTAAACT
>JAEEGL016025556.1_pt1 | contig 20761 bp, 10 predicted proteins | sample 9134231 | NCBI WGS metagenome assembly JAEEGL01 (sample SAMN16246548, study PRJNA631951) | gut metagenome | biome: gut microbiome; feature: rumen; material: fiber-attached | host: Bos | place: Iran: Karaj | collected 2018-10
CCATGACACAATCCTTGCCCAACTTCCGCCATGCGTCGTTGTTGCCAATCACCGTAGGGACACTACGCCTTTTGTCAACGCCTTGCCTGACGAAACCTGTCCAGCGGATATTGCCACGCATTTTTCGGACGAGACACTAGGGGGATGGGTGGCGTGGGCCACTGGCCACCGGAACTTGCGGAATTCACTTTGCCGATGCGTTCGGGACGAGAATCTTCATGGCGCCTTTTTCGACGACGAAGTCGATGTTCGAGTTCATGTCGACCATTTCGCCGTCGAGCTGGATGGGCTGCGGGGCGGGGCGTTCGACGCGCATTTTCGAGAAAGTTCGGAAAATGGCCCGGGGCAGAGCCTTGCTGCCTTCCTTGAAGACAACGGCGATGTCGCCGAGCATCCGGGCCGTGTCGCGGCGCCTCCCCGCCAGCAGCTCCATGCGTCCGTCCGAGGCGCTCGCGTTGGGGTCGATGAGGGCGCCGCCGCCCCACCCGGACACGTTGCCGATGGTGAAGAGAAGGGGATCCTCGATGCTGAATGACTCCCCGCCGTCGATGACCACCGAAAGCGGTTGCGGGGCGTAGTCGATGAGCGTCATGGCTCCGGCCAGGAAGTACGAGCCGACGCCGCGCATGGGAAGACGGTCATAGGCGCGCACGATTTCAGCGTCCCAGGCGACGGAGGCGGAGACCAGGAACGGTCGGCCGTTGGCGCGGCCGATGTCCAGCGGGACGATGGTACCGCCCGCGAGCTCGGCGATGGCGGCGACGGGGTCCATGGACTGGCGGAAGTGGCGCGCGAGCCCGTTCCCGCTTCCGAGGGGGACGACGGCCAGGGGGACGTCCGTCCCGACGAGCTGGACTCCAATCGAGGAGACGGTGCCGTCGCCGCCGCACACGACGATAAGGTCGGCGCCGTCGTCGAGGGCGGTGGCGACCTTGCGGCGCGAATCCTCCGCCGACGCCGGGAAGTACCATGCGACGTCCTCCGCGCAATCGGCCCACGAGCGCCGGAAGGCCTCCTCAATCCGGCTGAACCGGGACAGACCGGGGCCGGAGCGTGCGTTGTAGAAGATGCGGACCTTGTGGAAAGACATGTAGGGTAACTCCGGCTGCCCAGAGGCATGGTCAAGGTACCATCCTTCCCAGTGGGCGTCAAGGGGACGCGAAAAACGATAAAAAAGCGTTTCTCCCCCTTGACACCCGTCCGACGGCTTCGGTAAACTACCCGCCCATGGGACAACAGCTCAGGATTCGTGCCAAGCGTCAGCGCCGCCTTCGCCGCCAGCGTAGGATCAAGGACAACGCGAAGGCAAAGCGCGACTAATCCACGCGCATGACATCATCTCGGCGTGATAGCCAAGCGGTTAGGCAGAGGACTGCAAATCCTTCTAGACCGGTTCGACTCCGATTCACGCCTCCATTCTCAAGCCCTCGGGTCTGCGGATCCGGGGGTTCTTTTTCCCGAATGCGGGGAGCAGGCAATCGGGGCGAAAAGAGAAGGCCCCGGAAAACCGTGGCTTTCCGGGGCCTTGAAGCTGGCACCCCCACAGGGAATCGAACCCTGCTTTCCAGGATGAGAACCTGATGTCCTAGCCGATAGACGATGGGGGCAGTATGGTGGAGCCCAGGGGGGTCGAACCCCTGACCTCCTGCATGCCATGCAGGCGCTCTACCAACTGAGCTATGGCCCCAAAGCGCGTCACCGTTTCGCGGTGAACGGGCAACAGGATACCATAGACCCCGAAGGGGTGTCAACGGGGTATTTTCGCTTTTTTGAAAGACGGCTTCCGGCAACGAATGGGAGTGCGTTCCGCCTGCTTACCGTAGCATGATGAGGGTATGCATTGGCGGCGCCTCGATGGCGCCGATGTCAATGCGGGACCCCTGCAGCCGGACGTTGCCGGCAAGGTCAATGGCCGGGAAGACGGCCAGCTCCGCGCCGTTGTCGTAGAGGCTCCCCTCAGGCCGCGGCATGTAGTCGGCACCGGCGTAGTTTCGGAAGAACGTCGCGGGCGTCCCCGTGAAGCAGGTTTCGTTGATTGCGGCGTCGCCATCCGTCGCGCAGGCGATTGCGTTGGCCGCCGTTCCGGAGAAGGGGCGGAGGACGGGGACCTTGTTCGTGACCGCTCCGCCCTCGACAATCTCCGTACCGCCCTGCGTGGCGTAGTTCTCAACCATGACGCAGTTGGTGGCGACTCCGGTCGAGGACAGACTAATGCCGGCCAGGTCCTGAGCCGAGTTGTCGAGGATGGTGCAGTTCACGACGGCGCCGCCGACGCTGCCGTAGAAGCCCACGGCGGCTCTTCCGGCGTTCGAGTGGTTGTGTGCGACGAGACTGTTCTCCAGCCGACCACCCGCGCGGATCATCACGGCCGCGCAGCCGTTGCCCTCGTTGTTGGAGCCGGTGGTGCAGTTGGTGATGACGCAATGCGTGACGAGTCCGTGCGGTGACCTGATGTCCACACCGCCTGCCGAGGCCCAATAGGAGTTCGCCGAGCCGCCGCGGAGGACGCAGTTGGAGACGGTTCCGCCACCGGCGTAGATGGCGACCAGCCCGCCCTGCGCATCCGCCTCGGTCGCCACCTTGCAGTTCTGGACGGTCAGGTTCTCAAGCCGTGCGCCGGTGTTGTCGAGGATGAATCCCCGGACCGAGTTCCGCCCGTCCACAACCACGTCTTCCGGCTCGCCGGTAGTTCCGGTGAGGACGATACCGGAGGAGATCTTCACCGTGGAGGATACGGTGTAGGAGCCGGGCAGAACGTGCACGGTGCTTCCATCGCCGGCGGCGGCGACGGCTTCAGCAACCGTCGCGGCGGCGGTTTCCTCCGTGTCGTACGGCCAGGCGGCGCCAGCGTTGCCGGACACGACGTAGAGGTCAAGCGGGACGCAGCGGATGTAGTCCACCCGGGTGAAGGTGGCTTCGCCGCCGGTCGCGTCCGATGCGCGCACCACAACGGTGTATGTGCCGGGCGCCGTGTAGGTGTAGGTGGCCGTTGCCGTGTTCGACGACAGATCGTACACGCCGTCGCCGTCCACGTCCCACTGGTAGCTCACGAGCCCGGAGGCGCCGGAGGGCTCCGCCGTGAAGGTGGCCGCGAAGGGGGCCGTGCCTTCGATTCGGTCGGCCGAGAAGCCGACGGACAGGGAGTCCTGGTCGAATTCGTAGGCGCCGATATCCACGCCCGAGCCCGAGACGCGGGCGTTGCGGTCCAGGTCCATGTCGGAAATGGCGGAGGTCGAGGCGTAGCTCGCGCCCGCGTCGATGCAGGGCGAGCCGGCGATGAGGCGGAAGTCGCCGGCCTCGAGGTTCTGGAAGGATTCGCCGGCGGCGAGAATGCTGGCGTCGTCGTTCAAATCACCCGCGCAGTTCACGAAGTTGTTGGCGCTGGCGCCGGACCAGACGTGCGCGTGTCCCGTTTCGTCCTTGCTGGCCGTGTTGCCGTACATGAGGCAGTTCGCGACCTGGCCGGCAGCCGCGTTCTTCGCGTGGATTCCGCCGCTGTCGGTGCCGACGTTGTTCACGACGGTGCAGTTGATCACCCGGGCCGACGTCCCCGTAATATAGACGCCGGCGTAGGAGGCCGAGTTGTTGGCGACGATGCAGTTCTCCAGAATGCCGCCCGTGATGCGGACGCCGCCGCCGGGCATGCCCCACTCGTTGCATTGGGCGGCCGTGCCCTTGACGATGCGGCACCGCATAACGCGTCCGCCCGTCATGCAGACGTTTCCTCCACCTGTATTCCAGGCGCCGTTTGCCGTGCCGTTCGTGATGATGCAGTCGGAGACCGTTCCTGCGCTGACGTAGACATTGCCGCCGTTGCCAGAAAGGGTTGAGGTAGTCACGTTCCCGTCGCGAATCGTGAGACCGGAGACAACCGCATCGGAATGGTTGAGGTAGAACATACGGTTCTTGACGGCTGTGCCGCGCTTGATGACCACGCTCTCGGGGGCGGCGGGGGCGCCGACGATCGAGATGTTGTTCGTGATGACGATGACCGCGTTTTCGGAGGTGGATGCCGAAGTCTCCGTATACGTGCCTGCACCGACATGGATGGTGCCGCTACCGGCGAGGTCCATGCGCTCGACGGCCGTTCTGAGCGAGGCGAGCGCGGTGGCCCAGCTCGAGCCGTCGTTGGTGTCGGAGCCGGAGGTCGAGACATAGAGGTCGCCGCCGAAGGAGGCGAACACCGTGCGGGGCCGGTCGGCCGGAAGGACGATGGTGGCCGAACGGATGTCGGCGCCCCCTGTGTCGCCGGTCCACATGACGAAGGAGTTCCCCGCATCGGGTGTCGCGGTGACGGTGACGCTGTCGCCAAGGTCCGCCCATGTCGTCGCAGGGGACACACTGCCGCCGGCTCCGGCGTTGGCGGTGACTTTCACGGCCGCGTCGGAGAGGTTCCAGACAACCTTGACCGGGTTGTCCGGCATGGCAAGCTGGAAGGAGGACGTCGCGCCAGACGCTGAGAGCGACCAGTCGCCGTTGGCGAAGTCGTAGACCGAATAGCCCGTGCAGGTCGCCCGGCTGTCCACGCCGTCCGGGGCCGTATAGGAGCATGCTACTGTGTCGCCGACGGTGACGTTCTGCGTGCCAAACGCTGGATTGGGCGTCCCGATTTCCCCGGGCGTGGCCGTCACGGTTAGTGGTTGCGTGGGCGCAAGGTAGTAGAACTCCATTTCGTAGAGCGAGACGCGGTCGCCGCTGTTCGGGTTGACCGTCCAGCGATACTTCAGGTAGGCGGTCGGGTTGGCGAACGAGAAGTAGCGCTTTTCTCGCGAGCCCCATGAAGTCTCGTTGTCGCGCGTGTCAAGGCGAACCCAGGTCTCACCATCGTTCGAACCGTCTAGGAACCATTCTTTGGGCGCACGGTTTACCTGGTCGTAGGCCGTGTTGATCAGGAGGTAGGCGTTCACGGGAGTCGCCGTGTGAAACGTCCACGTGACGACCGATGGCTTCGTGTTGCAGCCAGTGGAGATGTAGCGCGAATTGTCGTTATCGAGTGGGCCGTCATCGAAGAGCTTGTCCGCCCCGTAGCCGCTGAGGAAGCTCGTCGAGGTCGATGCCGTGCCGCTGGACGACGTTGTAAGGTCGACAAGACCTAGGGAGGCTAGGGAGCTGTCGGACGTGGTGGCTGCCGTGGCGGGAATGGCGCAGAGTGCGAGACAGGCAAAGAGCGGGAGAAGACCGGTGGGGTGCATGTGTTTCATGGCGTGGAAGCGGTTTCAGGGCTACGGGCGCGCGATGTCGCAAGGAAATTCACCGACATGGTACTGGACGGACGGGGAAGATGTCAATGGAATTGCCGATTTTGGAGAAATATCTGGATTCACCGATATGTCTCACCCTTGAACCCCTGTTGAGCTAGGGTAGGGACACTGTGATTCGGAAGAATCGGTGACCGTCGGCTCCCGGATGGGGAAGGTCGGTAACGTCGACCCAGTTTTCTGTCGCGTCAAGGGACCGTTTGCCGAGAATCCGGTACTCGCGCTCATGACGTGCCCCGCCTTCGTTCAGATCGGGGTCAGGAGTCACGATGACCACGTCGCCGAGCATGTCGATGCGCGCAAGGAACCGCGCCGTGGCGTCGGTCGGATCGATGCCCGTCACATAGCATTCCCAGACGGCTTTCTCTTCATTGGCGGCGGTGGACCAGGCCGCGGCTTCGTAGTCGCCACCATGCGCCGCGACAAGCGCGGGACACCGGGTGTCGAGCCATCGGTAGGGGACTGGTGCTGGCGTTGTCAGCGTGAACTCATCCGGGGTCCAGGAAACCATGTCGAGATACGCGCAGTCCGAGAGCGTCGCCTCGGTGCCGCAGTTCCAGAATTCGAAAACGACGGTGTGTGGTCCGATGCCGTCGATGTGGAGCGACGCTTCCGCGATGTCGGCTGGGCCTTCGATAAAGAGTCCGTCCGCATAAAACGGCAGTCCGTCGAGGAACACGTCGATGCCGGCGTTGTCGGCGATGTCGGTCCACCACCGCCACGAAAGCGTGCCGGGGCCGTCGACATGCGCCTCCAGAGAGCTTGAAGCATCCCCAACGCATGCGCCGCTCCGCGCGGCGTCTTCGCCGTCGGCTGTGCTGGCGCGCTGTGGAAACCATGGCGCGTCGCCGGAGGTCGTCCAGACGATATTCGTGGCATCAAGGGCGTCTGCGAGCGTGGCGGGCGTCCAGCAGACGTTGTCGAGAAACGCTGCGTCGTCGCCTCCCGTTGCGCCGGACCCCTTCTCGTAGGTCCACCGCAGCGTGTGCTCTCCGTGATCGAGCAGGACCGTTTCGGATGTCCAGTCTGTCGTTCGCGTGATGGATAGCAGCCTCTCGCCGTCAACGTACAGTCGCGCGTGGTTGCCGCGCTGCGATGAAATTCGCCAGTCGAACGTGAGCGTTCCCATGCCGCTCACGTGCGCCTCCAGCGCCGATGTGCCGCCTGCCCCGACCTCGCCACTGCGAAGACTCACCCCGTCGGACGCGGTCGGGTCCGCAACGGCGTGCCAGGCGGCGTCGCCCGTCCAGCCGCCCCAGTCAATCGGCTCGCCGGCGAAGGTGTCGTAGAGGATGTCCACCTTCCTCGGGCGGTTCGCCGGAATCGTCAGGATGCGCCCGGATGCGTCAACCTCCACGCCGTCGGCGTCGCCTTCAAGCCAGAGCGTGGTGTTGGCGGACGCCGATGCAATCCGCGCTTCGAGCACGTTTCCGAGCGCGGACCATCCCGCGTCGAAGACCACCGTGCCGCCTGTCGCAGAACACTCGATCCAGACGTTGGTCTCCCAGAGCCACGCGAGCGACGAGTCCTCCGCGATGACGAACGCGACGTTCGTTCCGGAGCCCGCGGCGGGGACGCTGCCCGTGCCAATCCAGCCGGTGCAGGTGAAGCGCCAGCCGTCGGCGGTCTCGGGCTCCGCGATGGACGCCTCCACGGTGTCGCCCCACGACCATAGCGAGCGCCCGACTGCCGGGGCGGGCTCGCCCTGGGCGCTTTCGACATCGAGGGCAAGCTTGATTTCCGTGACGACGACCTCGACGGAGCGAGGCCGGTCGGCGGGAAGGACAACGGTGGTACCGTCGAGTGTCACTCCGTCAATGTCTCCGGCTAGGTCGATGTCGAAAAGATGGTATGCGGGCTCGATATGCGCCATGACTGTGTCTCCAAGCGGTACCCACTGCGGCAGGGTATCCACCGTGCCGCCGGTCGCGGAGCATTCGATCCAGACGTTGGTCTCCCACAGCCAAGTGAGCGACGAGTCCTCCTCGATGGTGAAGGCTACGTTCGTTCCCGTTCCTGTGGCGGGGACGCTGCCCGTGCCAATCCAGCCGACGCAGGTGTAGCGCCAGCCATCGATGGGGTCGGGCTCCGCGACGGACGCCTGCACGGCGTCGCCGCGCGTCCAGACGGCGCATCCGGGGGCAGGTGAGGGGGCGCCATGGGCGGATGTCACGTCGAGCGTTCGCGTCATGGGGGTGACGGTCAGCACGACGGTACGGCGGAATTCCGGAGGCGGGTAGGTGATGGTGCCCCAGCCTCCGACATCGGCCTCGTGGCAGAAGTCGCGGGAACTGGCGAACGAGACGGTGCCGGTGTAGGTTCCGGCGGGGAATGCCAGCGCCTCGGGAGCGAGCGAGATGCAGAAGGTCGTCTCGTGCCCGGCGGGGAGCGTGGCGCTAGGAGACTCTGCCACAAGCCAGTCCACATCGGTTGAGACGGAGACATCGATGGAACGGGTGCCGAGGTTGTGCACGCCATACGTCTTTGCGGTTGCGACGAACGAACCGGTATCGCCGGCATCGCCCATGGGGCGCCAGTCTTCCGTCGCGGCAAGACCGAAGCCATCGTTACGGAACGCCCAGAGAAGAAGGCGTCCCCACAACAAGGTGCCGTCGGAACCTCGCACGCTGAGTTGCGCGGGCGGGCGATACGTCGAGTAGGCGACGGATCCTGCTCCTTCGGAGACGAGAAGATACGGACCATCGTAGGAGTGGAACTTATAGCCGTGTTCCTGATTCCATCCCAGGTCCGTGTAGATCCATCCTTCATCGTGGCCAATTCGGGCGAAGCCCCCGTCGGACAGTCGCACGGAATGAACCTCGGCGTACTCCATCTTCGGGGCGTTGTCGTTGGTGAGGTGGATTGTGGCGGTGGCAATGTCGGGTACACCTGCGGCCGGGGTCACTGTGTACGTGTCCGAGCCTCCCATGAGAGGCGTCGGCGTCATGGGAAGGGCATCATAGATATAGTAGTTGATCTCCCCAATGGGCTGTCCGCCGTTGAGCGTCAGGCCGAACGGGAGAACGGCGGAGCCCTCCTGGGGCGAGGCATTGAGGAAGATGCGCCCACCGTGGCGGACCCAGTCCTCGATGCGGTCGCGCCAGGGACCGAGAAAGGACGCGACGTATGCGCCGTCGCGAAGGCCGAAATCGAGGAATACGCAGTCCGAGGCGGGCCCGAAGATCTCGGCGGGGTCGGCCTCCTCGAAGAAGGTCTCGGAAAGAATGTCGCGTGTGGGTAGCGTGCCATCGGCATGGAGGAGATTGCGCAGGGCGGCGGTGTCGGCATCATCCCATCCGCCTGTGGCGGGGCGAACGAACCAAGCGTGCGGGACGAGTTCGTCGTCGGCAATCGTGACGACGGATTCAACTTCGTCGCCGAGCACGGCGCCGGCGGAGGGGCTGTAGATGCGTACGCCGAAGCGGCGAGGGGCGACATGGGACGGACTGTAGGTGTGGAGTCGGGCATTGTCGAGGATGGGGACTTCAATGACGTTGGTGGCGACGCCCTCGGGGAACTGCAGCGTGCGCCAGGTGGCGCCGTAGTCAACGCCGGCGACGGCAGTGTCATCCTCGGTGCGGAACATGACATAGGCGGCGGGCAGGTCCGGGGTTTCGCGGACGATGGTGAATCGTGCGACGGCACCCCCGGCCTCTACCACGAGACCGCCGACTTCCGCGATGCTGAATGTGCCGGCGTACGGGGGAGGGTCACCTACGGTAAGGATGAACCAGTTGCGTTGCGCGGATGGAAATGTGTACTGCTCGGGTGGAGAGAGGGGGGCCGGAGGGCTTTCCCATTCCTGCCAGCGGGACGTTGCGTCGGGATCGAAGTCGCGCGTGTTTGCGATGACGACCGAGCCCGTGTAAACACCTTGGGGAAGGTCCCGGACAGCGTCGGAGAGCGTCACATGGACTACGTTGTCGTTCTCCGAAGCCATCCGGCATCCGGGCCATGAAAAGTTGGTGGGCGACGCAATCTGGAGCCAGTCGCATTCCGATGTGGCGACGGTTCGGAAGCCCCGGTTTGAGTCGTTGAATACATAGAGGTCGGCCGAGTTCGTCGACACGGTTCCGGCAGCGGTAAGGAAACGTCCGGAAATCGGCAGCGTGCCCTCCAAGTCGCGTTCGGGTGGCACGGTTATGAGACCGTCCTCCCGGAACGCCCAGTAGAGAAGGCGTTCCCAGAGCGGAACTCCATTGGTCGAGACGACTTCGGCGGCGCCTTCCTCCCAGATGTTCGTCATGTGGAAGTGCGATGGACCGCGCAGGGTGGAGTAGGTGGCGGTGCCGAGGCAGTTTGCCGGTGCAACCATGCCAATGCCGATGCCACTGCCGGCGTTTGGGGTGATGTAGGCGATTTCCGGGTCGATATGCAACGGGCCCCACCACGGGTCGTCATCGTCGCCGTAGGTCCCGCCCAGGTCGACGATACCCCCGGAAAGTGTCTGTCCGTTCCAGGCGGCGGCCTCCCCGCCCTCGATGGGTGTCGGCGCCATGAAAAACTGGGAGTAGAGTGTGTAGTATGGGGAGAGTTTCTTAGAACCTCCTCTCCCTGTGAAGGAGGCTCCGAACGGGAGTGCACACGATCCGGAACGCGGCTGGGCGTTGACGAGAAGCCGTCCGCCGTCGCGGACCCACGCCTCGATTCGCTCGCCGTACTTCTCGAAGAAAGGAGCGAGGTCGGAGGCGTCATGCGATCCGCCCTCGATGTACACGCAGGGCGGATCGTGCGAGAAGACGGCCTCAAAGAGCTGTCCGTCATCGGCGAGCAGCGCCTCGACGGTCGTCCGCGAGGCGAAGGCGTCGGCCGGCATGCGGACGGACTCCTTGATGACCTCCTCCACTTCGGCGAGGGTGCCGTCTTCCGGTTCGTCTGCGAAGTGGACAACGCGCGGGGTGGCGAGGAAGGAAGGGACGGAACCTTTGCTTCGCGCGGTGATGGCGCCGGCGTGGAGGACGAACGCGGCGGCGAGAATGCAGAGCACACGGCCACTGGGGCGGCGGAAGCGCTGGAAGAGGCCGAGAATGCGGCAGAGGAGCACCGCGAGAAGAAACGCGAGAGCGCCGGAAGCCAGCGGTGCCCAGCCTTCGACGGGCGTAGCCGACTGTCTGGAGAATGCCGCAACCTCCTCCGCCACAGTCATCGCGGGAATGGCTGCGAGGAGAACGGAGGCAAGCGCCCTTCTTTTCATACCGCCATTTTAGCCGATGGCGGTGTGGTCGACAAGGAATTTCTAGGAAAGGAATACATGGAGACTACGGTCCTGAAAAGGTCTCCCGGATATCTTCTTGGGGGCTTACGTTTGCTTGCTTCCCGTTGACGTAAACGGAAATGGGGCGTGAAGTCCGGACGGTGACGCGGGGTGGGACGGCGGTTGATTCCCGGGCTTCGCATTCCAGGTCCACAAGCGTGCCGTCGCCCAACCGGAGACGTCGGATTCCATGAGCCTCCGTGAGATGGATGCTCCAGTCGATGCGGTTCACGGTGGCGCGGATGCCAAGAACGTGTTCAACGAACATTGAGATGGGGGCCATACCGGAGAACCCGACGAATTCGTTGCGCACCCACTTGCCATATATCTTCCCGGGTTCGACGGCGGAGGGACTGTAGCTTTCCCAAATGCTGCCCGTGGTTCGGAAGACTTCGGCGACGGCTTCGACATGGCGTTTGGCGAGGTGATGTGCCGCGTCGCGGAGTCCGCAGGCGGCAAGTCCCTCTGCGACCATGTATTCGGTGATGCTCCAGACTCCCCCACGCCAGTAGCAACCACCATCGGGGTCGAACCCCGGGTCGCAGATGGCCGTGCTTGCGGTGCCGCAGGCGGTCTGAAATCGCCGAGGGTCCTCCAGAGCGTCAAGAAGCCGCTTCGCGCGGTCGGGCGTTGCGACTCCGGAGAGGAGCGACCAGAAGGCGCCGATGTGGTTGCACGGGACGCGCCGACCAGCGCGGTCGAGGTCGTGGTAGAGTCCGTCCCCTTCGTCCCACATCCGGGCGTTCGCGAAGCGGGACAGGCGTTCGGCTTCCTCTGCGAGCTCTACGCGGCCGGTTTCTGTGCCGATTGTTTCGGCAATGCGCAGGAGCAGCCTGGCGTTGAAGACCTGCTGGAGGGTCACATCGATCCACGAGAGATGGCCGTGCTCGAATTCGGGAGAGTAGAGCGCCGGGTCGATGCGCGGAATGTTGTCCATGCCGCATCCCCATCCCGAGGAGAAGTAGGTGCCGTTCTGCCATGTGCGGTGGCGGCGGAGCCACCGGTGGTAGGCAAGGAGGGCCGGGTAGACTTCGGCAAGGCGGGAGCGGTCACCAGAGAATAGGTACCACTGCCACTCAGCCCATGCGAAAAGGTTGCCGCCGACGGAGCTTGGGTCGTCGCGCGCGAATGCGGAGCGCCCGTTGGCGATGTCGAGTTCGCGTGGAATGAATCCATCGGAGTCCTGCGCGCCGTAGAAGTTCTCAAGCATGCGGATGTACGGGAAGGCGGCGGAGGCGTATTTGCCGAACATCGTGGTGAAGCACGACCCCCAGATGAAGACGGCTCCGGAGAACTTCATGAAGGCGTAGTTGCGTGTGAAGCCGCTTCCGGGCGTCGGGGTTCGTAGATTGCCGGCGGCGATCTCCCAGGCGCGGTGCCAGCAGGCGAGGACATCGGGATGCCCTTCCCAGTAGGGTTCCGGGAGGGACTTGCGCCAGATATCCGGCGGCGGTAGGGCGGAGGCATCGTCGGCAGGACGCGGACGCTGGAAGGCTGTTCCCGCGAGGTCGGGGTCGTCGCGCCAGGTGCGATGGAATTCGAATGGAGGGCGGACGATGTCCTCCACGATGGAAATGCCGTCTTTCATTTGTCCCATGGTTCTCTCCGGTGGCGTTGGACTGGCGTCTACGGCGGCCCTGCTAGTCGAGAAGGGCGCCGCAGATGAGCGGCTGGCCGTAGGCGTAGAGGGCGTCATTGACGGTGTTCGGGTTCCAGACCGACTCCTCGATGAAGTAGGAGCAGATGAGGTCGAAGTCCGAGGCGTTTGAAAACGCATATCCCGCGGAGCGCAGCAAGGAGCGGGTTTCGTCGAGGTTCAGACGGAGCGCGAACGCGAAGGATATGACAGTCTGCTTGGTCGGATGGTAGTCCGGGTTGTTCCGGATCTTGCTGTAGTGCCGCCGGTCTACGCCGGCTGCCGCGCAGACGTGCGAGTCGATGAGATTCCGCGTTCGGATCATCGAGAGAAGCTTGTCGCGGAAGGCGGGAGGGCGGTTTGCCTCGAGCCGCGAGACAAGTTCGTCCGGAGGGGCCATCTGCTTGACAAGCCTCAAGTCGATGTATTCCCGGAGTGCGTTCTTGAGCGCGGGATCAAGCGGGCTGGGGGTCCATGGTGTTCTGGGGTCTGTCATGGCGGAATCGTTGCGCGGCGGACGGCTGCGGCCATCCCTCTTGATGGACAGTTTACCAGAACGCACCGGAGTAGGCAAATCCGCCCATTGTGCACGGAAGCCAGATTAAAAATGTCGCCTGCCAGGCGACATTTTCGTTTCGCGACCCTGCTAGCCTAGGATCCGCGCGGCGCATTTTCGGAAGGACCGGGAATCCCGACGCTGAACCAACATCCAAACGGAGACAATACCATGAACGACACCCTGACCGCCCCCGCCGCTCTTGCGCCGGCACCCGAATCCACCCAGGCCCCGAAGCCCTTGTACAACACGCATCTCTCGTTCTACCACGCGAACGGGAAGAACACCGGCTCGGCCATCCAGTTCAGCTTCGAACCCGCCACGCCAGACCGGGACGGCGCGGTCTTCTTCTCCATCGCGCGCCAGAAGACGGTCGCCGCGAACGAGGGGGAACGACGCTACGCCTCGTTCGACTGGCAGAACCGTGCGACGGTCAAGCTCAACTTCTTCGAGGTGGCGGAGCTGCTGATGGTCTTCGGCGGCCAGACCCCGTCGCTCGTCCATGCCGGCAAGGAAGGCGTTTTCCACAACTCCCCATCCGCGACGACATCGGTGACCTTGAAGCGCTCTGAGGATCCGGCCCGTCCGGGGTTTCTGCTCGGCGTCGGCCGGACGCCCAAGGCCGATCCGAACGCGCGGCAGTACTACTCCTTCGCGTTCTGGCCCGCGGAGGCGTTCGGTCTGCGTGCCGCGCTGATGGCGCAGATGGGCCTGCTCGCGTTCGGGATCCCGCGCGAACGGCCGGCGTCCGCCCAGTGGAGCCGTACCGACACGCCAAGTCTGCAGCCCGCCGCAACAGGAACCTTTTCCGACACGCGGAGTGCCGTTGCGGACGCACCGTCGGCGGAGTTCGGAGATGACTTCTAAAATTCCTACGCAGTAGCCATGCCCTGGTCTCCTCCAGCCCCTCCGCCCCCGCCCCTCCGCGTGACGATGGCCTCGTCCTACGCCGACAAGCTTGCGCTTTTCCGCGCCCGCTTCGCGTGCAGGACGGATGTCTGGTCGCGCCGCTGGACGAGTGTGCGGACGGGGCGTAGCGGCTACGCCATCGCGTGCGGAAACGAGTGGCGGCCTGGGTTCTGCGCGAAGCCCGGTCGCGGCTGCTCCGCGTGCCGCAACTCCGCGTGGATTCCGCTCACCGATGAAATCGTCCGCTGGCACCTGTGTGGCAGAACCCCGTCCGGAAAGGCTTTCTCGCTGGGCGGATATCCCATCCTGCCGGGCGACGACTGCCGTTTCGCATGCGTACTCCTTCCGGGAATCTTCGGGGGGGCGTCCGGTTTTTCAGATGCCACACCGAAGGCGATTCTCGCTGCCGCAGCCGGGCTTGGAGCGCAAGCCACCGCGACTTCGGCCTATGACGGGGCGGGCGTGGTACTCTGGTGGTTCTTCCTGGAGCGCGTTCCAGCTGGATATGCCCGCGACCTCGTCTCTGCCGTGCTCACTGCGGCACGGCGTACGAGGGCGGGCATCCCGCTGGATGTCTGGGATGGCGTGTTTCCGGAGCAGGCGACGCTTCCGGTTACCGGGCCCGGAAACGCGGTGCCTCTGCCACTGCAGGGCGATGGGCGTCGGCGGGGCAGGGGAGTCTTCCTGAATCCGGGGCTGGCCCCCGTGGCGGACCCATGGGTTGCGCTCTCGGAAGCATCGGTTCTGTCGGCCGACGAAGTCGAGCGGATTGTGGAATCCTCGCGGGGTCGGATCTATCCCGTGAATGCCGTTGTTCGGGACCGTTGCGAAACACCCCGCCCACGGCATGAGGACGGACAGCCGCGCTGCAGAGGACCTTGCGCGAAAAGACCTGGAGGGCTCCGGATCGAGTGTCTCCTTTCGAACCGTCTTCGAATGTCCCTGAAGGATCTTCCGCCAGGTGCGGTGGCGGAGCTGGAGGAGACGGCCGCATTCCTCAACCCGGTCTTCGACGATGCCGAGCGAATGCGGCGACCGGTCCGTGGAATTCCGCGAATCGCGTCGAGCGCGCGGCGGGAGGATGGCCAACTTTCGCTCCCCCGGGGGTGCATTGAGGCCGCCATTGCAGTCTTGCGGGCGTTCGGCGCGACCGTACGCGGACGGGATGTCCGCGAGAGTGGCGATACGCTTGACGTCGCATTCCATGGCGAACTGCGATCCGCACAGGTGGCTGCGGCGAAGGCGATGATGCGGCATGACTGCGGAGTGCTGGAGGCGGGAACCGCATTCGGCAAGACGGTTCTTGCCGCGTGGATGGTTGCGAAGCGTGGACGGGGAACGCTCGTCCTTGTGAACCGCCGCACCCTGCAGCGGCAGTGGGTGGCACGCTTGGCTCAGTTTCTAGGGCTGCGCAAATGCGATATCGGATGCATCGGTGGTGGCGCAAAGCGTAAAACGGGGCGCATCGACGTGGCTCTTTTGCAGACACTTGCCCGGCTTGATGTCGATGCGTTGCGGGCAATGCGCTATGGATTCGTCATCGTCGACGAATGCCATGGTCTGCCTGCACCGACATTCGAACGCGTCACAGATGCCCTTTGCTCGCGCTATTTCCTCGGGCTCTCCGCCACGCCGGTCAGAAGGGACGGCCGGCATCCCGTCATTGTTCAGCAGTGCGGCCCTGTTCGGCACATCGTTCCAGCGTCCGAACGGTTGCGCACAGAGCCGTTCAGGCATGTTGTCATTGTCCGCGAGACAGCGTTTCACCCATCGGCCGAGCAGCCTCGCGAACGGGAATCCGGAGACCGTACGTTTGCGGCGCTGTGCTCCGAGCTGTGCGCCGACGACGAGCGCAACGGGATGATTGTCGCGGATGCCCTGGCATGTCTGGGCGAAGGGCGGAATCCTGTTGTCCTCAGTGACCGCCGGGGTCATGTCGCCTTGCTGGCCGAGGCTCTACGAGAACAGGGAATTCGGAATGTCGTCGAACTGGTCGGCGGACTAGGTTCCAAAGCTCTTGAAGCGGCGGAGAAGGTGATGAACGAAGCCCCTTCCGACGAAGGGCGGGTCATCGTGGCCACCGGGTCGCTTCTTGGGGAGGGGTTCGACAATGCTCGTCTGGATACGCTGCTGCTTGCGACGCCATTGTCGTGGCGGGGGCGCCTTGCGCAGTACGCGGGACGGCTGCACCGCCTTTACGAAGGCAAGCGGGAAGTCCGCATCTACGACTATGCCGATCTCGAAGTGCCGATGCTGACGCGGATGTTCAAGCACAGATGTGAGGCCTACGGGGATATCGGATACATCGTCCGGATGCCGGCGGAAGCCGTTCCCGGATGGCCTGTGGAAGTCGCACTTCCTGATGATCCTGTCTGGCATGGCCTCTACGGCGAAAGTACGCAACAGCTCTGCCTGGATGGGGTGGACGCCGAACTTGCTAGACTGTTCGTGCGCGCGGCGTATGCGCGGGAGCCCGAAGATGATGAGGGGGCGGCGCATGCGCGAAGCGACGCAGAGGCGTTCCTTTTTCAACGTCTAGAGACACTGCCAGCGACGCGGGGGCGCTTTGAGTTGAACGCCAGCCTGCCAATCCCCTTTGGCGGGGCGGCGGCAATGGAGGTCGACTTCCTGTGCCGTGATCGGCGATTGGCTGTGGAGATTGACGGAAAGCAGCACCTTACGGCTGAGTCATATCGTCGAGATCGCGAAAAGGACCGTGCGCTCCAGCGAAGAGGGTGGCTGGTTGTGCGCTTTCTCGCCTACGATGTTGTCGCGCGTCTCCGAGATGTGCTTTCCACGTTGCTGTCACTTCTACAGCCTGGATAGCCATTCAAGAACGAAATTCTGTATGGATTCTGCGGAGATAATTCGCTATACTACCCTCTTCACGCGCTTCGGCGCACACAGATTTCCGTTTTCCAACACCGTCTTTCCACCCTTTCAAGAGTATCTTCCATGAGAGTCCGCATTGCAGCATGGTCCCCCGCCCGCCGTTCCCGTGTCGTTGAGTCCTTCCTCCAGCGCCCCGCCTTCGATTCCACTGCCGAACGAACCGCCGCCGCCGTCCTCAACGACATCCGCGACCGCGGCGAGGCGGCTGTAATGGCGTACTGCGCCAAGTTCGACGGCGTCGTCCTCCGCGCCCAGGACATCCGCGTCTCCGACGAGGAGATCGAGGCCGGGTGCGCAAAGGTCCCCGAGGCCACGCGTCTCCAGATTGAGGAGGCGCACCGCAGGGTCGAGGAGTTCTCGCGCCACTCGATGCGCAAGAACTGGGAGATGCCCACCCCGAACGGCGGCCGCCTCGGGGAAATCTACCAGCCGCTGGACCGCGTCGGCATCTACGTCCCGGGCGGTACCGCTCCGCTGGCCTCCACGGTCATCATGACTGCGACGATGGCGCAGGTGGCGGGGGTGCCCGAAATCGTCGCCTGCACCCCGTGCGACCGGACGACCCACGCCGTCAACCCCGTTGTGCTCTACGCGATGCGGCTGTGCGGCGTGACGGAGGTCTACCGGGTCGGCGGCATCCAGGCCATTGGCCTGATGGCCTACGGCATCCGCAAGGTCGAGCCGGTGCAGAAGATCGTGGGTCCGGGCGGGGCGTTCGTCACGGCCGCGAAGCGGCTTGTCTACGGGACGGTGGCGCTCGACCTCGTGGCCGGGCCCAGCGAGATCGCCATCCTGGCCGACTCCTCGGCGAACCCGGAATGGCTCGCAATGGACCTGCTTTCGCAGGCCGAGCACGGCACGGGGAACGAGAAGGCCCTGCTCGTCACCGACTCCAAGGACCTGGCCGACGCCGTGGACTCCGCCATCCACAAGTTCACGATCCAGGCGCCCCGAAAGAAGCTCATCCAGAAGGTGGCCGACAACGGCGGCCTGCTCATCGCGGTGGTCTCCGACATGGAGCGCGGCATCGACCTCATCCGGCAGTTCGCGCCGGAGCACTTCGAGATCATGACCTCCGACCCCGAGGCCATCCTCCCGAAGGTCCGCAACACGGGCGCCGTGTTCGTCGGCAAGTGGACGCCGGAGTCCGCGGGCGACTTCGCCGCGGGCCCCAGCCACGTCCTCCCCACCGGCGGCTCCGCCCGGCGCTTCTCCGGCCTCACGGTCGACGACTTCCGCCGCCGCACCAGCCTGGTGCAGTACGCGGAGGGCGACCTCAAGGCCGCGCTCCCCGTCATCGAGGCCTTCGGCGCCATGGAGGGCCTCGACGCCCACGCCCGCTCCGCCCGCATCCGCTTCGGATAGATTGAAGGTCCGCTACGACACCGCTGTAAAGGAGACCACGGCATGAGGTGGCGCTGGGATCAAGGACGGCTTGAATACTTCCGATTCGACAACGTGGTGAGAATCGCGGAGACGTTGGCGAAACTGGACGGTGCACCGCTGAACGTCGGAGAGGATCCTTTGCGAGGGCCGTTGGTCGAACACACAGGCCTGGAATTCAAGCCCGACCACTACCGCGTGTGGCGAAATTACGCCCGCGTGTTCCGATGCGCTCTTCTCGCAACCGACATTGACCACCGGCTTGCCGTCACATCGCTTTGCCGGAAACTTGCGGACCCGTCGTCCGGTGTCACGCCTGACGAATATCTCAATTTTGTTTTTTCCCGCTTTGCCCTGCCGTTTCCCGCATTCGACGACTACAATGCCTCGGTTCCGCCCGTCCACCCGTTCTCGGCCATAGCGAAATTCGCCGTGGCCCGCGGAGATTCCGGCGTTTCGCTTCGGGACGTGTTTTCTTTTGTCATCGGAAACGGCTGCATGGGCATGGAGGATTTGTCGTGGTACCAGACCCTGGCTGCCACGGGGAGAAGCCCCGAGGGAGACGAGGAACGACAGGTCCGGGAGATGCTCGTGTTCATGGGACAGTCCTCCTTTCTGAAATGGTTTGACGGCAGACTCTATGTGGACACGTCTGATCTCGGGGCTGTCCTGAAGGCGACGTCTCCCGCTCCCCGTCCAACCCGCAAAGCGGTTCCCGAAGAGGAATTCTTTTCCATAGCCGAGTCTGGCAGCGCTTCGTCGCTCCGAAAACTCGACACCGAACTCAACGACCGCGAAATCCTTTCCGCATCGTTCCGCGAGGGCGGAAGGACATTCAGGACACACGGAAAAATCGAAAGAAGCCCGCTCGTCCGGCGGCGCTTTTTTGAAATCCATCCAGAAGCCGTTTGCGACGCTTGCCGGGTAGATGTGCGGCACCGCTATCCGTGGACGGACAACATCCTGGAACTCCACCATCTTCTTCCTCTGTCCTCCACTATCCTCGTTGGCGGGACGACCACGTCGCTGGAAGACATGGTGGCGCTTTGCCCAAACTGCCACAAGAGCATCCACATCTACTACCGTCAAAAACTCAAGGACTGGGGCGTGGAGGATTTCGGATCTAAGAAAATGGCGGCCGACGTGTACCGCCTCGCCAAAGGGGAAATCGTCGCATGAAAAGACTCTCCCCTGATTTGCAATCGTCCATCCTGCGTGAATGCGAAGCGACGGGAACCGCGCTTGCCGCAGTCCTCGCTGACCGCGGCTTAGACTACGAAAGCCTCGTCTACGCCGATGCGGGAACAGCACCGGAATGGAAACCCGCTCACGGAGAGAAGTTCGTACCTGTGGACAAACGCCCGCCCGTTGCAGGCGGCATACCCTGCGTGAGTTTCTTTTCCGGAGCAGGCGGAATGGACATAGGCTTCCAATGCGCCGGATTCCGCAACATCGCCGATGTCGAAATCAATCCGATGTTCTGTGAAACGCTCCGCAAGAATGGCGCGGAAAACGTCATCGGGCCTCCGTTCGCGGGGGGAGACATGAACGATTTCCCGACTGTGATCACCGTGCTGGAGAAAATGGGCGTTCCTCGCGATTTTCCCGGAGTTTTCCATGGTGGTCCGCCATGCCAGTCGTTTAGCGTCGCCGCCAACCAGAGGTTTTCCAAAAGCGGGGAGAACTTCAAGCGGACGGGCTTCCACCATGCGAAGCTCGGCAACCTCCTGTTTTGCTACATACAGGTGATCCTGCATTTTCGCCCGGAAACCTTCCTGATCGAGAACGTGGACGGGCTTCTCACCATCGATGGCGGGGAACAGGTAGCCAAGGCGTGCGAAACGCTTCGGGACGGCGGCTACGACGTCACGCCGCCCCGAATCGTGGACGCCGCAGACTATGGCGTCCCGCAGAAACGTCTGCGTACGATCATTGTGGGGAGCCGCATCGGCCATTTCAAATTTCCCGCACCTTCGCTCATACGGCTCTCGGCCGGAAGTGTGTTCACGACGTCTTGCGATGGCTTGCAAGGCCATGTCACGCGCAAGCACGAGGCCGAATCCATCGAACGCTACATGAGGCTCGGCTTCGGTGGGCGCGACAAGCTCGGGCGCGTGGACCGGATCGATCCGTTCCGACCATCCAAGACGATCATTGCCGGTGGAACTGGCGGCGGCGGCCGTTCGCATCTGCACCCGTACATCCCCCGTACGATGTCGGTGCGCGAATGCGCCAGATTGCAGACCTTTCCTGACACCTATGTGTTCTCCGGCCCGGTGGCGCGCCAGTTCACGCAGGTCGGAAACGCCGTTCCGCCAGTCCTCGCATACGTCATGGCAAAGGCCATATACGAATCCATCTATGCGCCTCTTCGCCGTCCCGATGTTCCCTGTGTCAACATCAGGCGAATCGATGATGTCGCCGCCGGTCTTCCTTACCGGATTGAAGAAGACACCAGACAATTGCTCATGGCGATGGAAAACGGCCAGAACTACGATGCCGCATGCCCACCATCCAGGCGGCGGGGAGAAAGAGGAGCGGTTCCATGACGCCCACCCCTGAAAACACCCCCCTTGGCGGCCGCCTGCTGATCCTGGGCGCCGCCCTTCTGGCCAGTTTCCTGTTCTCGGCCATTGAGTTCGCCGTCATCCGCCTCGACCGGCTCAAGCTCAAGACGGAGGCGGACGAGGGGGACCGCACGGCGCGGCTGCTGCTGTTCTTCCTCGACGACACCGGGCGCTTCCTCTCCTCGATCTCCATCGGCAACACGCTCGCGAACCTGCTGCTGAGCTCGTTCGCGGCGGTGACGTTCGCGCCGCCGCTGGCGCGGGCGCTCTCGCGCGCGTTCGGGATGGGCGCGGGCGGCGGCGCGG
>JAEEGL016288671.1_pt1 | contig 20761 bp, 12 predicted proteins | sample 9134231 | NCBI WGS metagenome assembly JAEEGL01 (sample SAMN16246548, study PRJNA631951) | gut metagenome | biome: gut microbiome; feature: rumen; material: fiber-attached | host: Bos | place: Iran: Karaj | collected 2018-10
CTGTGGCTTACATATAAGTGTATTTTCCCGTATATCGAGGACATGTGGTTCAGCAGATTCACCGAGCCGGCCCTTTACCAGAGTAACGGCCACTTTACCGAGTATCACCTAAGACGTAAGGTTATTCCTGAACTGCTCGCCGAAAGGGGAATAAGTTTTCCGTTCAGAGCAGGTGACGGAGTGGTGCTGAAGGACGTGACAGCAGGTCCCGGCAGTACCCTCAACATGCATTTTGATCTGACTCCGGAATTTGCAGAGTCACAGAATCCCGATGAAGTTTACATGCATATGTGCAGAAGCAGGTTCATCAGAGAAAGGATTCTGACGATTGTTGATTCCTACAGGCTGATTTATACCGTTGACGGCAGGGATTTTGCGGAACTTGAAATAGACGGTGACAGCTGTTCAGGCATAATGTATGACTGATGCGGAACAATCAGCAGCGTAAGGTGTCTTAAATGGAGAACGTCTACTAAACAGGTCCGCCGTTTTTCTTCGACGCAAAAATCGCATGAAACCCGCTGTGGTAGGTAACTTTATGCATTTTTTGGTAATGTTTATTGCTAAAGAAAAAAGTTTTGTTTAAAATTTTTCAAAGCCGTTCCGCATGACCTTAACGGATGTTTTCGGTCATGCGAATACATGATGGAGTTATGTTTTCAATGAAAAAAAGATGTGCCTGTCTTTCCGGAATAAAAGCCATGATTCCGTTTATGGCGGTGCTTTTTTTCCCGGCCGCGGTTCAGGCCGGCGGTAATGCTTCCTTTAGGGATCCTGAAACGGGAATAACCGTAATCAGGCCCAAGAAGGAAGATCTGCCGGGAATTCCTTCCGGTAACGGCTACATGACCGGAAAGGAACTTGAGGCCATGTACGGAAAGACTATTGAAAAGAATCTGCCGTACGATCTGAAGCTCGGAACCGTGGATGAAGTGACGTTTTCCGAAGAAGGGGACGTAACGGCACACATGACACTGGCTGAAGTTTATCAGTTTATGCCTTCTTCCGTTAAAAAGAGAATGGAGGCTGAATATTATAATAATGCCAAAACAAGGTACTGTCGAAGCGTTGTAAACGGGAAACATAACCTTCACAGAATTAAAAGCCTGAGTATTGAGGCATATACAGTTTACGGAGAGCTTTATAAAAAATATTCCGTAACACCGCTGATGTGTCAGACTCACAAGGACTGATTAATGTTTAAAAGAGTAATGAAAACCGGTTTTATACTTGGTGTATCCTTAAGCTGCGGCGTGGCCGCCGCCGTTGAAGAGCAGCTGGCTGAGGCTCCGTCACTTGATGCCGAACTGACCGATATGGTTACGGTGGATTCTTCATACTATGATGAATCCGGAGATTCATTACTTTCAAACTCACAGAAAACCAGAAATGCCACTGCCGCCGGTGAGGGCTCCGTTCCTCCGGCTGAAGCGGTCTCCGCACAGAAAAGCAGACAGGAGCAGCCTGCGGGAGACAACACGGCTTCAGCAAAGGCAGATGTCGGGAGCACTGATGAGACTTCTTCCGTTAAACGCAATGCCGATGAAGCTGACGTAACATCTGAAAAAAGCTCTCAGTCGGCCGATGTCAGGGCTGATGCGGATCAATCCGTGGTAAAGACGGATGATGTCGCAGAAACGAAAGTCTCCGACGGTTCGGTAAAGGCTGAACCGGAGAATGTTCCGTCTGAAAGCGACAGACCGGCGGAGGATGCCGGTACGCCGTCATCCGTTACGGAAAAGAAATCTGACGAATCACGTACTCAGGAAGTGAAGACGGCAGAAGCTGCGGATAATACGGCTTCCGTAAATGAGACTGAACAGAAGAAAACAGAACGTGAGGGCTCAGATAATAAGAAAGCTGCCGCTGGGGAAAAGCAGCCTGCATTGCCGGAAAAGTCTGCGGACGCCTCAGTCTCAGACGGGATTTCCGAGAGTGCCGATGAAACGTCCGTAAAGGCTAAGGAACAGCCGGACGTGAACGATAAGGCGCAGCCATCTGAAGGTGCTGCAGGTGATTCATCCGTATCCTCCGCCAATTCTGCGGACAGCCGTACCATCTATGACATCCTTAGAAGAAGACAGCAGGAGGATTTCGAGAATCCTAATCTTTATACCAGGGATTACCTTTCCGAGATGTATCTGCCTTATTTCTACAACACATATGAGCTGCCTCAGGAATTAAGTCCGTACATTACCCTGAGAACCGTAAGACTTGATAAGAAGGGGCCGGTTCTGGTTTATGACATCGGAACAGCTGATGCTCTCGGCCCAATGGATTTTGACGGAACTCCGGAAGACAACAAGACCCTGAATCTGTTCTGCCGCATAGCGCTCAATGAAGGGATCCTGCATCGTCTGGACAGGATTGTTCTGGTTTTCTATCATGATGACAGGGATTATTCCGAGGTTTCTCTGGACTATCTGAAGTGTACCGGAAAGGAACCTCTTCTGGTTGAGAAGTCCGTTCTCTCCCATGAGAGTCTCAGACAGGATGACGAGTTTATTTATGCCTATGAGGCCGAACCTGAAGGTCCGCTCAGTGCAGAATATCTCAAGAAGCGTTTTGCTCCGTTCGCACTTAAGCGCATAGGAGAGAAGTTTGATGCACCTGAAGGACATCCGGTAATGAGTGCAACGGATGATGCTTCGCTTATGGTTCTTTTTTCAGTTCCTTCCAAACATGTCAACAGGGTAAAACAGGCTGACTTTGTTGCCGGACGCATAGACAGAACATGTTCCATTGATACGTATGGCAAGTGGATTCTGCCGCGAATCAATGAACTGCGTTACGTTTATCTGGAAGATAAAACGGATAAGGTTATCAAAGAGGTTGTTGTTACAGACAAGGCCTGCCGTGCGGTAAGATCACGCCTAAAGAGATAATTCCCCAATTCTTTGCAGTTAACATGCTGCTCCTGTCCCAAACTGATGCAGTCTGAAGGCCGGTGCATTCCATTATGATTGTGGTGCACCGGCCTGCGTGTTTTTACATCTTTGCGAACGGACTCAGAACCGGCGATCAGTTGATTCACGGGGCCGGAGCAGGTCATGAGAGCTTGATTAGAGTTACATGGGATGGATTTATAATCTGTGCGATTATGGAATGTCGAAGTGATCGTTCTGATCTGCCCGCGAGGTTAGAATTCCCTTTTTTTAAAAGTTTCAGAAGTCCGTTAAGAAAACCGAGGCAGATTCTATAAGAAGTTATTTGTTTGAAAAGCCCTGAATAACATCATTTTTGAGACTTTCAAATCTGCTGAGGGATATTACGTTCCCGCTCTTACGTCCTGAGCCGTCTTCACTGACTTCGGTTGCGGGATTTATTTTCTTGATTTTCAGATAGTCCTTTACAAAGGCACGTATCTTACGCTGTGTGAGCGGATTAATGCGGTTTGCCGGATCGCTGTTGAATATTGCCGTTTCCAGTTTTCCTGAAAGCAGGGCTGTGTTGTTCAGAATGCTCATGTCAATTCCGGTATAGTGATACTTGTTCAGGTTTTCGTCGAAAGGAGCCTGTACGAAGTAGCCGTCAGCCATAAGCCATGACCGGTAATCCTTGGCATTGAAGTGGTTAACCACGTAATAGACGTAATATGAAACAAGTCTTTCAATGGAGGTCTTGTGATGAGACATCTGCCACTTGTCGGCAAACTGCCAGATACTGTTTCTGTCTGAGGCGGCTCTCTCGCACATCGTGTTCAGCACGGTGATGCGGTTGCTGGTTAAAGATGCACCGAAGTCATCAAGAACGATAACGTCGGAGGTTTTTGACAGAATAACCCAGAAGAAGAAATTGCCCACGGACGGAATTATAAGGCCCTTGCTGTTTGCTTCAACATTGCCAATGTAAGGAAAAGGAGTGTTAACATCCTGATAGATGTTCGTAATCAATTCCAGTATGTCATCAAATTTGAAAACCTGTTTTCTTATCAGGGTGCCCACAATTTCCGCCTGCTCCATTTTATGCGGATCCCCTTTTAAACAGTAGATGTCAATCAGCACTGTAAAAACCTCTGTTTTAATAATTCATGTCCGGATGGCGTCAGTAAGTACTGACTTCAGTTTCCGGAATATCCGTGTCAGTGATTCGGGAATGTCGTTTTCCCCTAAGATACGTGTTTATTAATCACCGTTCCATTACGCCGGGCTTTGCTGTTCAGCATGAATCTGCCTTCGGAAAAGCCTGGTTATCTTTTCATATTTACCGGGTACAGTAAATTATAAATAATTTCCGGTGAGGATAAACCCGTACCCGGTAGCGAATTATAAACACATTATGTTAAATTTTCACATACGATTAACAATAATGTGTCTTTATTTGGAAAATTAGCATCGGGTAGCGTCACCGGTAAAACATGTTGTCTGAAAAATAACCGGAAAATACAGGTGCGTCTTACTGAATTTCCGTGTCATATTCAGGAACTGAAGTCCATGACATGAGACTGAAATAATTGTTTAAAATTCCCTAAATACTGCAAATTAGTATATCTGGATCTAACTTTTTTATCCTGTTTTGTGATAAGTCATAAAAAAGTGTATATATTATGGTTCACTCCGTACTGGTGTTACGGATTTCGTTTTGTCTGATTTTGTGTCTGTGGTCTTCCGTTACGGGAAAGGTTAATGAATATTAAAACGGTTCTGCTGCTCTCTGCGGCTGTTTCCTTTGCTGTCTGGTCATGTCCGGAAGCTGATGCCGCAAACGGTTACGAAGCGCCGCTTCCGCCTCCGGAGCTTGGGGAGCATCTCACAAGCTACAGGACGGATAATCAGAAAAAAGGTGCTCCGTCTTCCGTTTATGACAGGAATGCCGGCGTTACCGGGAACCGAAAGAACGAATCTTCGGGAAGCGGGAATAACCGGGCTCTGAAGGAAATTGTTACGGACTATGTGTTTGTACCAAACAAGAATGTTCCGGTCTACACCGGAGGAGAGACGGTTCTGAGTTTTACCGACAGACAGACGGGGAAGCCTCTTGCGGTTTCAAGCGTCAGCGTTTCCAACAGCGGTTTTTCGGCATCAAGCGACAGATCATCGGTTATTATCACGCCTACGGGCAGAAACACCAGTGCAAAGATAAGGATAGTTCTGGAGAGCAGATCCGGATACCCTCTGATTTTTGAATTGAGTTACATGCGTTCCAGACACAATGTCCGGAACATAGAGAATATAAAAATATAAACCGTAAATACGGGGGCTGGCGGATCCGTTACTGAGAATCCTGCGGTATGGTATTTCCCGACAGGAATGAACGGATGCATGTTTTCGCAGTGCCTCGTATTACCGGTCAGGTATGGATAAAGGTATGAGTTCCGCATCATTTGATAAGATTGCATCCCGCCGCAGGTCCGTTGCGGGCGTCGCTGCCGGCATTCTTTTTATGCTGTCATGTCCCGTTGCGGTTGCAGGCTTTGAGGCGCCTGAGCCTCCTCCTGAGCTTGGTGAGAATCTTACCGGGTACCGTACGAAACAGCAGATACTGGAGCAGGCCATCAGAGCCGAAGAATCAAGAAATCCTCCGAAAATGAAGATCTACCGCAAGGACGGAACGACAGGTGAGTACACCGACTACAATGCCGTGTACGGCTCTTCGTCAGGAGTTACCCGATCCTCCGATGCCGGAGCGGTTTATGAAGAACCGAAGCAGGTATCTTCATCTCAGGTTTCGGTACCTGCCGGCGGAAAGCGCTGCTGCTCAAAGGTAATCAGGGATCGTTTCGTTTATGATGCCGGAAAAATGTTCAGGATCTACGATAATTCCGTTCTGGTTTTCAGAATCAGGGACGGTGCCGGTGTGCCGTGGCCGATTTCCAAGGCGGAATGTTCAAACAACGGATTCAGGGTTCAGCTTAATAAGTCCCATGACAGCATAAGGGTTATACCTTCATCAGTCAGGATCAATATGGCCAATGTAAAGGTTTATCTGCAGGGCAGGGAAAATTCACCTCTGTCCTTTGTGGTGAGCATGGGGTCGGAAAGCAGATCTGACATGTATGAGTGGGAGGTGCTGCTTTCACATAAGTCTCCGCTTAACAGTTCAGATGAATTCCATGGGGTGACAAACATAACGAAGTCGGCAAAATCAAGAACCACCAGAAGGGATGTGGAGAGTTCCGCCGTAGCTGCGGTAACCGTGGAGAATGATGAGCAGGCAGGTCTTGACGGAAATAACGAAAACGCTGCGGTGAAGAATACCGCAGTCAGTGCCGGTGGACAGAATGCTGACGGCAAGGCGGGTGACGGTGAAAACATCAATCCTGACGCAGGCATTGCCGCATATCCGGTAAATCAGAAAATACTTTACGCCGTTACGGTTTCAGAGGATGAACTGCATGAAGTGGCGGACAGACTTTATGAGGCGGTTGAATAGTAAATGACTGTAAAAGAGAACTTTTTTGTCAGAGCGGGACGTCTGACAGCCGGAATGATGTCAGCGCTGATTCCGGTGCTGATTCTGGCAGGTGTATTCACTGCCGAAGATGCCGAGGCTTCAGGTAAAAAGTGCGAGGGACACTGGCGTGATTTTGCCTACGACGTGAAAATCATGCAGAGGTATAAGCCGTACAGTCACTGCGTAAAGTGGACCGCATCTCAGTTCGAGCTGCCCGAGGAATTGCTGTATTCCATTCTTTACGTCGAAAGAGGTGATGTGTCAGGTAAGTGCATGACGAATAACAACGGTACGGAAGACTGCGGACCTGCTCAGATAAATGACGTGCGTCTCGGGGAAATCAAGAAGTTTGACCTGGATAAGTCCGACATGAAAAACAGTCCCTGCCGTAATATCTGGGTAATGGGATATCTCATCAGAAGGGAGATTGAGAAGGCTGACGGTGATTTATGGCTCGGAGTCGGTAACTATCACTACAAACGTTCGGCCAACAGTGAGATTCATGACAGATACGTAGGGCGCATAAGAGACGCCTGGGTTAAGCTTAACAGTAACGTGGCCGATATTTGTCGCTAGTGTGCAGTCAAGCTTCGGCCGTGTTCCTCACGTCCGTATTTTTGATTCTGACAATCCATTCATTTATCAGGCCGTTATCCGTTGAAAACAGAGGATAACGGCCTGTTTTTCAAATTCTTAAGTATCCCAATCAGACGAGTTCCTTCCTAAAATGTGGTTTTTGTATTAATTTTGGATATCGGCACGGCATAATAAAAATACGCATGTGCATTTTGGTAATATAATGATAAGGCATGAGCTTTGGGGGATTTATGGATAATCAGAATAACATGCCATGGCTAAAGTCCTATCCTGAAGGTGTTCCTTCAACCGTCGATACGGGACTCTTTAATTCTCTGGTGGACATGTTTGAATTTTCCTGTGAGAAATTCGGAACAAAGCCCGCACTTCACGGGCTGGGAACCACGCTGACCTATGCCGAACTGGATCATAAGGCAAGATGCTTTGCCGCCTATCTCCAGTGCGAGCTGAACGTAAAGCCCGGTGATCACATTGCCCTGATGCTTCCAAACATTATTCAGTATCCCGTGGCTCTTTTCGGGGCTCTTCTTGCCGGTGCCGTAATAGTAAACGTCAATCCGATGTACACACCTCGAGAGCTGGTGCATCAGCTTAACGATTCAGGTGCCAGGATAATCGTGGTTATTTCAAATTTTGCCAGCACCCTGCAGAAATCACTGCCGGAAACCCCGGCGATAGAGCACGTGATTATTACATCGCTCGGAGATGAGTGCGGCATGCTGCGCGGGTATCTCATAAACATGTTTGCCAAGTATCTGAAGCGAATCGTGCCAAGATACAGCATACCTAATGCGATAACCTACAAGCAGGCCATGCTTGCGGGTGAAGGATATCCGTACACGCGTCCGTTCATTGCCAGGGATGATCTGGCGTTTCTTCAGTATACCGGCGGAACCACCGGTACTGCCAAGGGAGCCATGCTTACCCACGGCAACCTTCTGGCAAACGTCGAGCAGGCCTGGGGCATGTATCACAGCAGACTGACGGAGGGAGAGGAGCTTATCGTGACGGCGATTCCTCTGTACCACGTTTTTGCCCTGACCATAAACTGTCTGTTCTGCATAAGAATCGGGGCTGCTTCGCTGCTCATTCCGGATGCCAGAAACATCAAGGCCTTTGTTAAGGAACTCGGTAACTACGAGCCGACGGTTATTACCGGGGTAAATACTCTTTTTAATGCCCTGATAAACAATGAAGGCTTCTGTAACATGCATCTTTCAAAGCTTAAGCTGACGATAGGCGGAGGAACCTCCGTGCAGAAGGGTGTTGAAATAAAATGGTTTACTCATACCGGACTTCATATTCTTGAGGGGTACGGTCTGACCGAATGTTCTCCTCTTGTTGCGGTGTGTCCGTACAATGTGGAGGAATATACGGGAACCATAGGTATTCCGGTACCGTCTACCGATGTGATTATTCTTGATAAGGATAACCGCATTATTACCGATGTCGACGTTCCCGGTGAGCTTCTTGTCAAAGGGCCTCAGGTAATGCGCGGATACTACGGAAGGGAAATTGCCACGCAGAAGGTGTTTTTCGGGGAGTATCTGAAGACCGGCGACATGGCCTGCTGGGCAAACAAGAACGGGTACATTCGCCTTGTTGATCGAAAGAAGGATCTTATTCTTGTTTCAGGATTCAATGTCTATCCTTCCGAAATTGAAGACGTGATAATGCTTCATCCTAACGTCCTTGAGGTTGCGGCCATCGGGGTTCCGAGCAAACACAGCGGAGAATCGGTAAAGGTGTTCATTGTCAGAAAGAATAAGGCGTTAACGGAAGAAATGGTTAAAACCATGTGCCGTAAGCATCTTACAGCCTATAAGGTTCCAAAGTACATTGAATTCCGTGACTCCCTGCCTAAGACCAATGTCGGTAAGATTATGAGGAAGGAACTGCGTGAGGCTGAGCTGCGTAAGATGGGAATCAATCCCGGAGATGTGAGAACGGAAGAAAAATCCGAAGATAAAACCGATAAGGAAAAACAGTCGGATTAGTTCCTGTCGGCAAAAAGATCGTTTTTGTGTATGAAGACCGGATGCCTTTTAAGGCATCCGGTCTTTCGTATTTTCAGTTGTATTCCCTGCGTTTATGAAAGATTTTTCGTGAACGGGTCTGAAATGTCGGAATGACTGCATTGCCGATTCGGCATTATCTCAACTGATAACTCATTTCCGGTCTTGGTAAATTCCCGTATCCTGCGGAAATAATTGCCGGAGTTCCGTAAATTAAGCATGTTTTATGCTCCCGTAAGGAAAGCCGTAAGGCAAAAAACTGATATTTGGCTCTCAAAAGTATGACCTGTGACGGTTTTTTGTCTGGCATTTAAAGGTGTTAACGACATTATGTTGTTAAGATATATATTAAGGGAGGTTTAAAACCGGTTTTTTCGGAATGGAATGACGCAGTGAATGACAATGCATGAAGCATTAAGAGAGGCAGATATGAGAAGACAAAACGGCTTTACATTAATTGAACTTGTGGTGGTAATCGTGATTCTCGGCATTCTTGCCGCTACCGCCGCCCCTAAATTCATGAATTTACAGTCCGATGCCAGAATCAGCGCGCTGGACGGCCTAAAGGCCTCTCTTAAGAGCGGTGTAAGTATGGTTTACAGTAAGGCAATTCTGTCGGGTGTTGAGAGAACTGCTACCGGAAAAATATGCCTTGATAAGGTAGCCGGAGCATCAGACTGTGATTCCGTGGATCTGGTTTACGGCAGACCTGCAGCCACGGCAACGGGCATAGTGAAAATACTGCAGGAAGAACCCTGCGTTTCAACGGCAGACAGCTGTGACAGGGATTGGATGTATGAAATAAAAGAAGGTAAGCTTTATTTCTATTCTCCAACAAGCCCTGACAAGCTGGGATGCAGTGTCCAGTATACCCAGGCTACGGAGAATACCACTCCGATATTTACCGTTAATTCTGACGGATGCTAATTTCACCGGTTCGGGTATCTTCGGTTACGGTCAGGATAGGGAAGTCCTCAATGCAGGACTTCCTTATTATTTTTTCATTTGGTGCTGACAGTACTCCGGAGAGACGTTTTTGTCCGGAAGGTCTGAACTTCATGAGACGTTTTCATAACTGCACGAAAACAGTGTTTCTATACGGAATACCGGCGTTCAATATTTTTTAACGGAGCCTTGAAGCTCTGCCGTATTCAATGAATGAATTTTTTCATGGTCTTCTGTTTCCGGTTTCCATCGTTTGTTCGCATGACCGCCAAAATCTTGAATTTAAACGCCAGAAGACAAAAAACAATGATTAAAAGTGTCGAAATAATGTGCTTTTTTGTATGTGAGAGATTGGTTCTGTTATAAAAATTTAGGATGCAGTGCATGTTTTTGTATACGGATCTATGGGAAAGTGTGATTAATTTTTGATTATTACAAAACATTTCAATGTCATGTATTGGTAATTGTTATTATGAGTGTATGGAATGAAAATTTCATACGTTTAATTGTTTGTTTTTTAGGTTATAGTCAGAGGGGCTTATAATATGAAAAGACAGTCAGGTTTTACATTAATTGAACTCGTTGTGGTAATTGTTATCCTTGGTATTTTGGCTGCAACTGCCGCTCCTAAGTTTATGAATTTACAGTCAGACGCACGTATCAGTGCACTGAACGGTATGAAGGCTTCCCTTAAGAGTGCCTCAGCGATGATTTACAGTAAGGCTATTCTTGCAGGTCGTGAAAAACTGGAATCCAGTGATGTATGTTCAAATGCAGGTGCTACTGCGACTTGTGGTGCTTCTGATTCAGTCAAAATTGTTTACGGTTATCCTGCAGGTACTGCGGACGGTATCGTGGCAACACTTCAGGATGCAATGTCAGATTGTGAAAGAGCAAAATCCACAGAATGCGATAAGACCAATGACTGGGGCTATGAAGTAAGTAATGGTACCGTATACATTTTCAGTACCTCTGCACCAGATGCAACAAGTTGTAATGTGACTTATGTACAGTCTGCAGCAGACGGTAAGAATCCGACAATCACTGTTGAAACTGACGGTTGCTAATGCATAATAAGTGAAAAAAGGCCCCGATATGAGATATTGGGGCTTTTCTTTATCCCTTAAACATGAAAAAATTTCAGACAGAAAGAAAAATGATGATCCTTAAAGGATATTTCTGTCGGGGCTGGTTCCTGGGAAAGACACTGAGAATGTCCTTTTTCCGTAAAACGTCTTTTGAGATGTTAAAAAGACATTTTCAGTGTTTTTAATGATTCCGCACGGAGGATTTGCGGTAATGCATTACGATGTGATAAAGCATAGAGGTTTTACACTCATAGAACTGGTTATTGTGGTTGTTGTCGTCGGCATTATTGCCGTTGTGGCCATGCCGTATTTTATCAATCTGCAGAAAGAGGCAAGAGTCAGTGCGCTTCACGGCCTTAAAGCTGCCGTGGAGTTCTCTTCGATAATGATTAACGACAGGGCTCTTATAGGAGGTCGGGAAAAAACCGAGACGTCGTATGACTGCTATGAGTCCGTGTCTGTTAACGATCGCTGTGTTGATCAGGCCAGAATCAGCGTGGTGTACGGACGGCCGAAGGCCTCTGAGGACGGTATTTTAAGAGCAATGCACCTTCATTCCCGTAAGGCTTCTGAGGTTAAAGGCAGTCCGGATATCGAGAAGACTGATTTTTTCTGGCTATATGATATTCAGTCATCCGGAAGAATAGTCATGTATCAGCCTAATTCACCTGCGGTAAAGGGAATATCAACAGACGGAAAGGGGAATTTAAAGGCTTCGTCCGGATGCGGTCTCATATATCAGCAGCCGTACATGCAGAAAACTGAAAAGACCGATAAAAACGGTCAGACAGTGGAAGAAAGTATTATTGTTGATTATAAGGTTGCAGTCGTGGATATTGACTGCTAGCCTTTGTCATATGGCGTAAGTATGCCGGTGTACAGATGGCTTACTCTGTTCTCCAAATAAAACAAATATCCGTCACCGGTTTCGTGCCGTCACCGTTAAATTCATGTTTGCCGTTCCGCCGAATAGTTGAGCAGATGAGCAAGCCATGATGTCCTGCGCGTCATACGGAATTTTGTGATATGCGGAATTCGTGTATAATCCTCTCAGACTGCAGAGAGAATCTTTTATGAATTACATCATTATTGAAAGCGATGCCCAGATGACTCCGCTTATGGAGGCTTTTTCGGCGAATCCGGAATATATATCCTTTGATACGGAATTTCTTAGGGAAAGAACATATTATCCCGTTCTGTGTCTTCTTCAGCTGTGTATAGACGGAAAGGTGTTTCTGGTGGATGCACTGGCGAAGCTTTCCATGGAAAAAATCATATCCGCACTGGTTAATGCGGAATGTCCGGTAATCTGTCATGCCGGTTCAGAGGATATGGAGATCATCACCGGGCTGGCAAGAAAATACGGACTCAGCCGTCTGTATCCTAAAAATTTTTATGATCTGCAGACTGCCAGCGCTTTTGTTAATGCCGATTCCGGCGTCGGTCTGGTGGCTCTGGTGGAGAAGTACCTCGGCATCGTTCTTGATAAATCTGAAACCAGATCCGACTGGACCAGAAGGCCTCTTTCGGATGAACAGCTCAGTTATGCCGTCGAGGACGTAATATATCTTAAAAAAATATACGACATCTTCAACGATGAGCTCCGTCAGCGTCCCGATGTCGCCTCTTTTCTCAGGAGTGAGCTGGAGTCTGAATCCCTGCGCTATACGGAAATCAGAAGTGCCGACACCACCTATCTTAAGCTTAAGGGAACGGGGAAGCTTAACAGCAGAAAGCTGAGAATTGTGCACGCACTGTGTTCCCTGCGTCAGCAGGTGTGTGAATATGATGACATTCCTCTTTCCTTTTTTATCAAAAACACTGTTCTGGTGAAGCTTGCCGATGCAGGGGTTTTTAATCTGGGCAGCCTGATAAAAGCAGGAGTGAACTGTCAGATTGCCAAAAAGTATGGCGATCTTATTATAAGAACGGCACTTAAGGCATCGGCAGACAAGTCAAGGCCTGTTCTTAAAACGTTCGATTCTGTAAATCAGCATCCTGAGCTCAGAGCTGTCAAAAAGGAGCTGGAGAATTATGCCAAAAAGAAGGCCGGTGAATTCGGTATTGCAAGGGAACTTGTGGTGAGTCGCCGTCTTCTTGAGGATTTTATGTATACCGCCATGTATGCCGACGGCGTTAAATCGCTGATAGAGCAGGGATGGCGTGCCGAAATGCTTGGAAGTCTGGATAATTTCAGAAGCCGCGTGCAGAAGCTCTGTAACGTGTCTCCTTCTGCAGACAATGGCGACGCTTAAACTGTTTGTTTACGACTGCAGATAAGAAATAATAAGCGCGAATCTTCCCGGGCCGAAACTGTTCCGGAAAGGATTGTTTCCGGAATTTTTTCGTAACGGGTTATCTGGCAGGAAATACAGCCTGTTTCAATAACCGTTCCACCACGTGTTATGAATGTCTGAAAATTGTGAATTCATACATGTTTTTTGAATTGATTGATTAAAAAACAATCAAAATCCGTATAAATTTTTCAAGAGAGTAAAAATATTCCAAAACATCAGAAATTTTTGTTATAATTCTGAATTTATCTACGCTTAATTTTTAAGAAATGACGTTCCGAGCTGTTCAAAATGCGTTCAAAGCATTGAAAACAGGCTGTATATAAAGAGAATAAGCGGATTGTTTCCGTTCATGGGATTCCTTAAAGGAGGATGTCGGAAAGAGGCCGGTAGACGCGTATTACCCCGACCTTGGCCACGACTGACAGCAGAATCTTAAAATAAGCTGATGAGAGTTTAAAAATTTTTAAATTGTATTTAAGTCTACAAAATTAGTAATAATCTTTGGAGTAATCTTTTCAATGAAGATATCTAATACTGAGAAAAAGCGAATTCGTAAGAATTTTGGACAAATGACTCAGTTCATTGACATTCCGTATCTGATTTCAACCCAGGTTGATTCATACGCCCAGTTCATTACCCCGAACTCAAACGGCGATTGCGGTCTGTCCGATGCACTGCGCAGTGTTTTCCCAATCAAGAGCCAGAATGGCCAGGCTTCTCTTGAGTATATCAAGTTCAGACTCGGTGAACCTGAATTCAACGTTAGGGAATGTTTAATCCGCGGTGCTTCATATCAGGCTCCTCTGCGCGTAACTCTTCTTTATACCCTCCGTGAAAAGGACGGAAAGAAGGTTATCAATGCAAAGCAGCAGGAAGTTTACATGGGCGAAATTCCGCTCATGACCGAAAACGGTACCTTCATCATCAACGGTACTGAACGAGTAGTAGTATCTCAGTTACACCGTTCTCCTGGCGTGTTCTTCGACAGCGACAAGGGTAAGAACTATCCCGGCCGTACCATCTTCAGTTCACGTATCATTCCTGCACGCGGTTCATGGCTCGAGTTTGAATTCGATCACAAGGACAACCTGTTCGTACGTATCGACCGCAAGCGTAAGCTTCCAGCAACTCAGCTGCTCCGTGCTTACGGCTTCACCAACGAACAGATTCTTGATACCTTCTTCAATACCACTTTCTATGAAGTAAAGGGCAAGAAGCTGTTAATGGAAATGATTCCTGAAAGACTTCAGGGTCAGGTTCTTCCATTCGACCTTAAGGGCGGTGACGTTGTTATTGCCGAAAAGGGCAAGAAGATCACCAAGCGTCACATCGACAAGCTTGAAAAGTCAGAATTCAAGAGCTTCATTGAAATTTCAAAGGGCCACAAGGTTCCTGCAATCGAAATTCCTGCCGAATACATCGTTGATAAGGTTCTTGCAAAGAACTATTACGACAAGGAAGGCAACATCATTGCCGAATGCAATACCCAGGTTACTCTCGATACCCTGGCTGCCCTTACCGAAAACGGCATCAAGAAGTTTGAAACCATCTTCACTTCAATCATTGATACCGGTGCGTTCATTTCCAGCACTCTGAATAACGATACCACCAAGACCCGTGAAGAAGCCATTTTCGCAATTTACGGCATGATGCGTCCTGGTGACCGTCTTGAAAAGGACGTTGCCAGCGATTACGTTCAGAGAATGTTCTTCGATAACGACCGTTACGATCTCTCAGACGTTGGCCGTATGAAGTTCGATGAACACTTCAAGGAATCTCTTACCGTTTCTGAAGCCGTTAAGGCAATGATCAAAAACGGTGAATTCAATACCCCTGAAGCTCCAGTATACTTCAAGGACGGTATTGCATACTGCCAGTTCCCTGAATTCTTCAAGCGCGCAAAGAAGATTCTCGGCGAATCAGGTACCGGTTCACTCATTCCTACCGGCATTCCTGTCCGCGGTTACCTCAAGTTCTTCGATTCAATCGACAGAATGGCAATTCCTGCCAATGAAAAGGCAACCGACAACGAAGGCCGTTACATTCACAAGCTTAAGTTTGCAGACGGTTCCGTAAAGGATGCCTTTGCCGTTAAGATCAAGGATCTGTCTCTGAATGAAAACGTTGCTGACTTTGACGGTGAAATTGAAATTCCTTCAAAGCCATCTTCATCTTATGCATTCAGCGCTCCTTCACCTGTTCTTTCAAACGGCGACATCATCAAGGTAATGCGTTACCTCATCAAGATTCGTGACGGTAAGGCCAGCGTGGACGATATCGACCATCTGGGCAACCGCCGTATCCGCAGCGTAGGTGAACAGACCGCAAACCAGTTCCGTATCGGTCTTCTCAGAATTCAGAAGGCTGTAGCCGATCGTCTGAACAAGAATGAACTTGAAACCTTAATGCCTGATGACTTAATCAATGCTAAGCCTGTAAGTGCCGCAATTAAGGAATTCTTCAGCAGTTCACAGCTTTCACAGTTCATGGACCAGAACAATCCGCTTTCAGAAATCTCTCACAAGCGCCGTATCAGTGCCTTAGGTCCTGGCGGTCTTACCAGAGAACGTGCCGGCTTCGAAGTTCGAGACGTACACCCAACTCACTACGGTCGTCTGTGTCCGATTGAAACTCCTGAAGGTCCGAACATCGGTCTTATCAACTCACTGTCAGTATTCTCACGCTGCAACGAGTACGGCTTCCTTGAAACTCCGTACCGCCGCGTTGTTGACGGAAAGGTTACCGATGATTTCGAATACCTGTCAGCAGTTGAAGAAGGTTCATACATCATTGCACAGGCTAACGCTCCAATCGACAGCGAAGGCCGCTTCACTTCAGATCTGATTCCTTGCCGTGAACACGGTGAATCAGTGTTTAAGCATGCAAGTGATGTTAAGTACATGGACGTGTCTCCACAGCAGATTATTTCCGTGTCAGCTTCCCTCATTCCGTTCCTTGAACACGATGACGCTAACCGTGCACTGATGGGCTGTAACATGCAGCGTCAGGCTGTTCCTACCGTACTGTCTGAAAAGCCGTTCGTAGGTACCGGCATGGAAAGAGCGGTAGCCGTTGACTCAGGCGTTACCACCATTGCAAAGCACGGCGGTGAAGTAATCTACGTTGACGGTGCAAGAATCATCATCAAGGTAAACATTGAAGAAGTTCGTGACGGTGAACCGGGCATTGATATTTACAATCTGTCCAAGTACACCCGTTCTAACCAGAACACCTGCCTCAACAAGCGTCCATGCGTAAGTCTTGGCGAAATCGTTAAGGTTGGTGACGTTATCGCCGACGGTTCTTCAACCGACCTCGGTGAACTTGCTCTCGGACAGAACCTCCGCGTTGCGTTCATGCCTTGGAACGGTTACAACTTCGAAGACTCCATCCTGGTTTCTGAAAGAGTTGCTAACGAAGACCGTTTAACCACCATTCACATTATTGAACAGACCTGTACCGCCCGTGACACCAAGCTCGGTGCTGAAGACATCACCGCAGATATTCCGAATGTAGGTGAAGCAGCTCTCAGCAAGCTGGATAAGTCTGGTATCGTATGCATCGGTGCCGAAGTTAAGGGTGGCGATATTCTGGTAGGTAAGGTAACTCCTAAGGGAGAAACCCAGTTAACTCCGGAAGAAAAGCTTTTACGCGCAATCTTCGGTGAAAAGGCTGCTGAAGTTAAGGATACCTCTTTACGTGTTCCTGCCGGTACTCACGCTACCGTTGTAGACGTTCAGGTATTTACCCGTGAAGGTCTTGAAAAGGACGAAAGAGCCAAGCAGATTGAAGAAAACATGATTGCCAAGACCAAGAAGGACCTCAACGAAGAGCTCGACTTCCTGTGTTCAGGTATCTACCGTAACGTTCGTCACCTCCTTGAAAAGAACGGTGTTAAGAATGTTGACGCAATCGAAGATTCAGATCTGTTCAGCCAGTCTCTGAACAACGAAGACGCACAGCGCCGTCTCGAAGAAATGCAGAACCAGATTGTTCTGTTAAAGCGTGAATACGATGCTAAGCTTGAAGCTCATAAGAGAAAGATCACCAAGGGTGACGATCTCGCTCCTGGCGTACAGAAGATGGTTAAGGTTTACCTTGCCGTTAAGCGTCATATTCAGCCTGGTGATAAGATGGCAGGTCGTCACGGTAACAAGGGTGTTATTTCAAAGATTTGTCCTATTGAAGACATGCCTTATGATGAAAACGGTCGTCCTGTAGATATCGTACTGAATCCGTTGGGCGTACCTTCACGTATGAACATCGGTCAGGTGCTCGAAGTTCACCTCGGTCTTGCTGCCAAGGGTATCGGTGAAAAGATTGACCGCATGATCAGAGAACAGCGTGCAATTGCTGAACACCGTGAATTCCTGCAGAAGATTTACGACATCGGCGGTAACGCTCAGGGCGTTGATATTTCTTCTCTTAACGACGAAGAAGTAATGACTCTGGCAGAAAACCTGAGAAACGGTCTGCCTGTAGCTACCCCTGTATTCGACGGTGCCGAAGAAAAGTACATCAAGGAAATGCTGCGTCTCGCAGATTTACCTGAATCAGGCCAGATCACCCTTTATGACGGACGTACCGGTTTACCGTTCGAACGTAAGGTAACCGTTGGTATCATGTACATGCTCAAGCTGAATCACCTTGTTGATGACAAGATGCATGCACGTTCTACCGGTTCTTACTCTCTGGTAACCCAGCAGCCACTCGGCGGTAAGGCACAGTTCGGTGGCCAGCGTCTCGGTGAAATGGAAGTGTGGGCTCTTGAAGCTTACGGTGCTGCCTATACATTAAGAGAAATGCTTACCGTTAAGTCTGATGACGTAAACGGTCGTACCAAGATGTATAAGAATATTGTTGACGGTGATTACACAATGGATGTAACAATTCCTGAATCATTCAACGTGTTAATCAAGGAAATTCGTTCCCTCGGTATCGATATCGATATGGAAAACAGAAACACTATTCCTGAAACCAACAAGCAGTAACAAGTTAAATGCTCCCCGGTAATCCGGGGAGCCTGAAGGAGTTTTTTTGTGAGTATTAATGAAATACAGAATAATGATGACGGCTTAAACTTTATGGACAGCATGTCTTCCGCCGCTTCAGGAATCGACCGTAAAATGTCTGAATTCAGCCGCAGTGCCGGTGTAAAGAAGCACGAAGACGCTTCAGAATTCGACGCCATCAGAATCAGTCTTGCTTCTCCTGACAAGATCCGTTCATGGTCATACGGTGAGGTTAAGAAGCCTGAAACCATTAACTACCGTACCTTCAAGCCTGAAAGAGACGGTCTGTTCTGTGCCAAGATCTTCGGACCTACCAAGGACTACGAATGTCTCTGCGGTAAGTACAAGCGCTTAAAGCACCGCGGTACCATCTGTGATAAGTGTGGTGTTGAAGTTACCCAGGCTAAGGTTCGCCGTGAACGTATGGGTCACATCGAGCTCGCTGCTCCTGTAGCTCATATCTGGTTCCTTAAGTCACTTCCATCCCGTATCGGCTTTATTCTCGACATGAAGCTCTGCGATATTGAAAGCGTGCTTTACTTTGAAAAGTATGTCGTAACCGATCCAGGTGACACCGATCTCTACGAACGTCAGATCCTTACTGAAGAAGAATATTACAACATGATTAACGAGCACTTCGAAGAATTCGAAGCCAAGATGGGTGCCGAAGCCCTGCTCGAACTTTTGAAGAAGGCTGATCTTCATCAGATCGAAGCTGATATCCGTCAGCAGCTTGAAACCACCAGTTCAGAAACCAACAGAAAGAACCTGACCCGTCGTCTGAACATCGTTAAGGACTTTATTGCTTCCAAGAACGATCCTGCATGGATGATTTTAACCGTGTTACCGGTTCTTCCTCCTGATCTGCGTCCTCTGGTTCCGCTCGAAGGCGGTCGTTTCGCAACTTCAGACCTGAACGAACTCTATCGTCGCGTTATCAACCGTAACAACCGTCTGAAGAGACTTAACGAATTATGCGCTCCTGACATTATCGTACGTAACGAAAAGCGTATGCTTCAGGAAGCTGTTGATGCGCTCATTGATAACGGTCGTCGCGGTCGTGCGGTAACCGGTTCCAACAAGCGTCCTTTAAAGTCACTTGCTGACATGATTAAGGGTAAGCAGGGCCGTTTCCGTCAGAACCTCCTCGGTAAGCGTGTTGACTACTCAGGCCGTTCCGTAATTACCGTAGGTCCATTCCTCCGTATGCATCAGTGCGGTCTGCCTAAGAAGATGGCTCTTGAACTCTACAAGCCATTCATTTACGGCCGTCTTGAAAAGAAGGGCCTCGCTACTACCATCAAGGCTGCTAAGCGCATGGTAGAAAGAGAGGATGCCGCAGTATGGGACGTACTGGACGAAGTAGTACGTGAACATCCTGTAATGCTGAACCGTGCGCCAACTCTGCACAGACTCGGTATTCAGGCGTTCGAACCTGTACTTATTGAAGGTAAGGCAATCCGTCTGCATCCGCTGGTATGTACCGGCTTTAACGCGGACTTCGACGGTGACCAGATGGCTGTTCACCTCCCACTGACTCTCGAAGCTCAGCTCGAAGCCCGTGCACTCATGCTTGCAACCAACAACCTGCTGTCACCTGCATCAGGTGATCCTATCGTTGTTCCTTCACAGGACGTTGTGCTCGGTCTCTACTATATGACCCGTATGCGCGTTGGTGCAAAGGGTGAAGGTATGATCCTTGCCGATGCCGAAGAAGCTGAAAGACTGTACCGTACCGGTCAGGCTGAACTTCAGGCTCGTGTAAAGTGCCGTATCAGAGAATGGATCAAGCAGCCGGACGGCAGTTACGAAGAACGTTTTGAAATCCGTAACACCACCATCGGTCGTGCTATTCTTTCCATCCTGATTTTACCGAAGGGATTAAGCTTCGATCTCATCGATCCTCCAATGAAGCTTACCGCTGAACAGGAAGCAGAGCTTGCCGCAAATCCTAAGACCTGGTTTAAGTACGTTTCCAACGTACCGTTAGGAAAGAAGAAGATCGGTGCGCTGCTCAATAACTGCTACCGTGCATTAGGTCTTAAGGAAACCGTAATCTTCGCGGACAAGATCATGTACACCGGCTTCAAGTTTGCAGCACTCTCAGGTGCTTCAATCTGTACCGACGACATCCTTGTTCCTGAATCAAAGAAGAGCATCATCGGTTCTGCTGAAAACGAAATTACCAAGATTCAGAACGAATACGATGAAGGTCAGATTACCGGTGGCGAACGTTACAACAAGGTAGTTGACGTATGGTCACGCGCTTCTGAAAGACTGTCCAAGGAAATGATGAACAACCTCAAGGTTGAAAAGGCAGTTAACATTCTCGGTGAAGAAGAAACCCAGGCATCATTCAACAACATCTACATGATGGCTGACTCAGGTGCCCGTGGTAGTGAAAAGCAGATTTC